>PDWI01001122.1_pt1 | contig 43345 bp, 28 predicted proteins | sample 1430891 | NCBI WGS metagenome assembly PDWI01 (sample SAMN01162508, study PRJNA174530) | Oral metagenome, whole genome shotgun sequencing project. | biome: Marine environment; feature: Marine mammal; material: Swab sample of the gingival sulcus; isolation source: swab sample of gingival sulcus... | reverse complement strand
GTCTATACTTTTTTTTGCCCCTGATTTAAGAAGCAATCTTCGAGAGGAAGGAGAAGCATTGCTGAAATTTATTAAAAAGCAAAAAAAAGATTATGCGGTGCGAGCGGGTTGCAAAGCAAAAGTACGGCTTGCCGTACTTTTGCTTATTTTATTTATTTTAAAAAATCAATAAAATTTGCCTAATTTCAAAAAAAACAGTTGACAACATGGGAAAAGTATGGTTTAATATAGTGTAGGTATATAAAAATACAATACATTTCTCAATAAACTAAGGAGGAGAAAACTATGAAATCTTTTTTAAAGATTGTTGGTGTTGTAGTTGCAGTGGGGGTTTTATTCCTTTCCTGTAACGGCGGAAGCGGTGATGCCGGTTCAGCTCAATCAGAAGGAAATAAAGAAATTCCTGTGGCAAAACACGGTATGTACGCTGATAAGGTTATTTACAGTGTTAGCATGGATCAGTCCGTTGCATTGAAAGATGTTATCGAAGGTAAGACTGACATTATGTTTACATCTGTGCCTTATGATTTGATTGAAGGTTTAAGTGACGAAGACAGGGACAAAATTGATGTTTATTCAGTTCCATCAGGCTCTTTGGCACTTTGGTTAAACCCAATTCCAAATAAGGCTCCATACTCATTCACTACTACCAAAGGCGAAGAGGTATTCAATCCATTTGCTATTAACGAAGTCAGATATGCTATGAACTGGCTCGTAAACAGAAAACAGATTGTAGACGAAGTATTGAAAGGCGCAGGTGATCCTATGTTCACTATGATTACCCCCGGTCTTCCAGGCACATACAAGTACAATCTTCTTGCCGCCAAGTTGGGTATGACTGCAACAGGTGATGAAGAAAAAGCTATAAAGATGATTGATGAAGCTATGAAAAAAGCCGCCGAATTACCTGAAAACAAGGGTAAACTTGTTAAAAACGGTCAATTCTGGGAGTACAACGGTAAACCTGCTTCAATTAAATTCTACATTCGTGTTGATGATCCTGCAGCAAGACTTGTAATCGGTCGTCAGATTTCCGATAAATTGGAAAAAGCCGGTTTGAAAGTTGAAAGACTTGAATGGGATAGATCAAAAGTTATGAAAGCTGTTTACGGTGCTAATCCTCAAGACTTCATCTGTTCAATGTATACAGAAGGTTGGGGTGCAGGCGGTACTGCTTCTTATTTTGATGTAAACCTTTCACAGATGGGTGCTCCTTACTATGGCTATATGCCAGGTGGTGCCAACCCTGATTTCTGGTGCTATGAAAACGAAGAAATCGACCGATTAGGTATGCAAGGCTCTTACGGTCAGCACTTAACTACAGATGCTTACTGGAAAGCTAACTTGAGAATGAATGAGCTTATCATGAAAGATGCTGTTAGAATTTGGCTTTCTTCACAAAAAGACAGCTATGTTGCAAACAAAGCTAACATGGAAGGTCGAGTTGTATACGGTTTAGGCGATGGAATGAACGAATTCTCAATCCGCACAGCTAATGTCAAGCCTAATGATGCAGGCGAAAAAATATTGCGCATCGGTCAGTTCTCTGCAAGAGGTACTTTGTTCATGAGTACTTGGGATCCAATCGGTACACAAGGTTTCAGTGATGTATATTCAATGAGTATTGTTGGCGCTATCAGTGATAATGCTGTTGGTACTTCTCCTGTTTCAGGTCAACCATTCGGTTTGTCTGTAGGTTATCAAAATCCATCACAAATTACTTGTGAGCCAAAACTTGTAAAAAATGCTGAAGGCATTGAAGTTATGGGCGGTGATGTTGCTGTTCCTGCAGATGCAGTTAAATATAACAGTGCAACAAAAACTTGGGAAAAAGTTGGCGAAGGCGTTACTTCAGCTGTGTCTGTTAAGTCAAAAATAACCAAAGGTTATTGCTGGCATAACGGTGAGCCTGTTACTATTGCAGATATTCGATATGCAGACGCATTCCAAGTAGAATGGGCTACACAAGACGGCGAAGATGATCCTTATTACGATTCACCATTCGCTTCACAAATGTCATCTTCAATTGCAAATGACATGGGTAAAGTATGGAACTCAGACGGCTCGGTAGTAGCTTATTCAAACTACTTCTTTGCACCTGATTCTAACCACACTGCTTCAGGCTCAGCAATTAACCCTAAAGCCGCAAACCCCGGAAGACCTACTGTATTCCCATGGGAAATCTATGAAGCATTTGCTGAAATGTGTGTAAACGGTTCTGCAAGCGGTACCGAATATAATATCGTTCAAGGCGATGACAACCAAATTGATGTTATTAAGCAAACTTGTGTTGCTGATGTTAAGGCTAAGCTCGAAGAATTCATTGCTAACAAGCATATTCCTGTTTCATTAAAGGGTATTGTTACTGAGAAAGAAGCTGTTAAGAGATATGAAGCAAGTTTGAAGTTTATTGAAACTTACGGACATGCTTATATTTCAAATGGTCCCGGATTTATCGCTAAGATCGATACAGTTGCTAACTCAATCATTATTGATGCTTTCGATAAATATCCAAGAAAAGCAAACGAATTTGTTAAACAGTTTAGAACTGACTTGACTAACATCGATTATGTAAAAGCTCCTAGCAACGCTAAAGCAGGACAAGACGCACAGTTTGAAATGACTGTATCGAAAGTTTCATATCCTTCAATTGATGCTGTACCTGCAAAAGGTGCAACAGTAAAACTTAGATTACAGCATCCTGACGGAAGCGAGACTGTTTACGAAGCAGAAGACAAGGGCGAAGGCAAATATGTCGGTACTATCCCCGGTTCAGATACCGGTAAGTTAAGTGGCGGTGCATCATACACTGTTGTTATTGTTTCGGCATTTGGTGATGAAGCTCCTTCAGTAGCTACAAGCTCTCTTGTATTGCCATAACGGTGCTTTGTAATTTGATTTTTTTCTGTAGGGCAGTTTTATGACTGTCCTGCGGATTTGTAAAAATGTGATAATTGAGGCCTCAAGATTTGGTTTTTAATATTACTTAACTTGAGGTCTTTTTTGTGTCTGTTTATTTAGGAGGGTTAAATGTATAAATGGTATGCACTGAAGCGTATTCTGCGGGGTGTTGTTATATATGTAATCTTAATTTTCTTGTTTTCCCTTTTGTTTAATAAAGTAAGTGAAGAAACTACAGAAAATATGATTTTTGATCAAATACAAGCAGAGGCTAGAGGGCTTAAAACTACCACTGCTGAAGAGTATTTGAAATGGCGTCAAACAAGGAAGGCAGAGTTATATCATCAATATAAGCTCGATAGGCCGTTTGCAGAAAGGGTTGTTAGTAATGCTATTAACATCATTACTTTTAGATTTGGAACTTCCACAATCATAAAGTCGGGAACGGGTAGCCAAAAGGTAATGGATATTTTGATGGAGGCATTGCCTCGTACTATTCTGTTGTTTACCTTGGCGGCTGTTTTCCAAACGATAATAGGTTTATGGCTGGGTTTGAAAAAAGCACAAAAGCCGGGTGGTAAATTGGATAAATCGACCAGTATAGTAACACTGATTTTACAGGGTATGCCTGTTTGGTGGGTTGGTCTTTTGTTTATTCTTTTCTTTAGTTATACACTCAAACTTTTCCCTTCCGGTGGTCTGAGCTCTGTTCAAAGGCCTGAAGGCTTTATGTTTGTTATAGATAGAATGTGGCACATGTGTCTGCCTATTATGACTCTTGTTCTTTTGATTTTTTGGAGCAATAGTTTTGTTATCAGAAACCTGGTAGTTGGTACTCTTCAAGAAGACTTTATTATGAGTGCAAGAGCAAGAGGTATTCCAGAAAGAAAAGTTCTTTTTGGACATACTATCAGAACAGCCGCTCCTCCAATTGTTACTATCATTATTTTGCGATTGATAGTAAGTATGAGTGGTAGTATGATTTTTGAAGGTATATTCTCATGGCCGGGGCTTGGTAATCTTTACTGGATTTCCGTTCAGCAAAACGATATACCGGTTTTGATGGGAAACCTTGCACTTACCACCGGTATGTATCAAATAGGATTGATTTTCCTTGATTTAATTTACGGATTCCTCGATCCTCGTGTTAAAGTTGGAGGTAAAGCATGATAGAAGACTTGATTTTTAAATTTAAAGAATTCTGGGGTGAGTTTAAAAAAGACAAAACAGGACTTGCCGGCTTGATTATTTTGCTCATTGCTATTTTGGTTGTTGTGTTTGAGCCTTTCCTTTTGCCTGTAAAGGGTACTAATACTAATTGGCGCAATATTGATTATTGGGAAGATTATCCTGCGGCTGTTCCACCGGCGTGGACTAACTGGTTTACAACCAAAAAAGCCGCCAGTACAATAACCCTTAACAAACCGGAAGTTAAAAAAATTCAACATCCCGAATTTGGAGATGTAACGGATTATTCTTTTAAGTATAATTATAAGTACTCCAAAGCTCCGGTTGATATTATTGTAAGGGCATTGGGTAAAACCGGTTCTGTATTTTTCAATGTTACATTAGACAGACCTGACGGTAATAATGTTTTTATCGGGCAATTTCAATACAGTGATGTACATAACGATAAACTTAGAATTACGATTCAAAACGATGCTCGAAACGCCATACAGGGTTACATGAGGCAGTTTGGAGCCAATCCTACTTCAGGAAGTGCAAAGCAAACAGACTTGCTTTTTTCGGAAGCCGGCAGAAACATGTATCGTGAAAAAAAGCCATTAAAAGGCGAATATACCTTCCACATTTATTTATCGAATCAGTCGAATGCACAAATTGAAGATCCGCACATTATCGTCCAAGGCAGTGTAGCGGGTGTAATGGGTACTGATACCTCTAAAAGAGATATATTCTCAGGTATTATTGCCGGTTTGAAATGGGCACTTGTTATTGGTCTTGTTACAAGTACAATCTCGGTTGTTGTAGGGCTTATTTACGGTGTTATATGTGCTTATTTTGGCGGTTTTGTTGACGGTGCCATGCAGTTTGTTGCGGAAATATTCCTTTCTATGCCGATAATGCCGGTTTTGATAGTTATTTTTGCAACTCGCCAGCCAAGTATATGGTATATCATTTTTGCCATTGTTATTGTCGGTTGGGTAGGGCCTGTTAAAACCATACGCTCTATGGCATTGCAAATTAGAGAAGAAACCTATGTAGAAGCAGGAAAAGCACTCGGCGCAGGACATTGGAGACTTATTTTCGGACACATAATTCCGATACTCTTGCCTTATTCGTTTGCTACAATGGCAACAGCCGTGCCTGCATACATTGTTTATGAGTCATCGCTTTCAATGCTTGGACTTGGAGATGCAACAATAGTTACTTGGGGGCAAATCCTTCAAGATGCTAAATCAGCCGGTGCAAGTTTGAACGGTATCTGGTGGTGGATTATTCCTCCGGGCTTGGCTATTTCATTGATGGGTATGACCTTTGCGTTCATAGGGTTCTCGCTGGATAAGATTTTGTATCCTAAGTTGCAAAAACGATAATTCTAAGGAGGTAACTTAATGGAAGAAGAAAGAAAAGTAATACTGGATGTAAAAAATTTACGCCTATATTATCACACCTCTGCGGGGATTGTTAAAGCATTGGATGATGTAAGTTTTCAGTTGCGCGAAGGTGAAACTTTAGGGCTTGTTGGTGAGTCAGGATGCGGAAAAACAACTACCGGTATGGCTCTTTTAAAGATGCCATCACCTCCGGGGGTTATTGAAGAAGGTTCGCATATTATAATTGACGGTGAAGACATTGTACCTTTATCGGATTCTAAGGTGCGAAAAGATGTTCGTTGGGAAAAAATAGCTATGGTTTTTCAAGGGGCTATGAATAGCTTAACCCCTGTTTATACTATCGGTAAATTGATGTACGAAACACTTAATGAGCATAAACCCATGCCTAAAGAGGAAGCTGAAAAGCTGATGATTGAATATCTGGGTTATGTCGGGTTACCGCCTGAGATTTTAAAAAGATACCCACACGAGTTATCCGGTGGTATGAAGCAGCGTGTTGTTATTGCAACAGGCTTATTCTTAAAACCGAAAGTTGTAATTTTGGACGAGCCGACAACGGCGTTAGATGTTATCGTTCAGGCTCAGATTATAAATCTGTTGAAAAAACTAAAACGACAGTTTGACCTTTCGTTTATTTTTATTACACATGACCTTTCGTTGGAAGCTGAAATATCAGACAGGATATGTGTAATGTATGCGGGTAAAATTGCCGAGCTCGGCACCAATAAGCAAATTTACGGAGATAAGCCACCGCTTCATCCGTATACACAAAAACTCTTGTCTGCAACGCCGTTGTTGCATAAAAAGGTTGACGAGCTTTCCTATATTCCGGGAACTCCGCCGAATTTGATAACGCCTCCTACAGGTTGTCGATTCCATCCTCGTTGTCATTGCACGATGGATAAATGCACGAAGGAAATTCCACCGCTTATTGAGGTTGAACCCGGACACTATGTTGCATGTTGGAGGTGTGTAAATGACTAACTCTAGTAAAAATGTTTTGGAATTGGTAAATATCAAAAAATACTTTGCTCCGCACAAAAACCTGGTACAATCTTTGTCGGGTAAAAAAGTAAATCCCGTAAAAGCTGTAGACGGTGTTTCGATAAGTATAAAGAAAGGCGAAATATTCGGTTTGATTGGTGAATCAGGCAGCGGTAAAACTACTATCGGTAAACTTGCGATGAAGCTTTTAAAGCCAACCAGCGGTAAGATAGTTTTTAACGGCGAAGATGTAACAGAAACCGACAAAGAAAGAACGGCAGAATACCGCAGACAGGTTCAGATGATTTTTCAGGATCCGTATGCGTCCATGAATCCGCACTTTAAGATTCGCGATGTTTTGAAGGAGCCGCTTGATATTCATAAAATAAAAGGCACGCGTGAAGAGCATCGTCAAATGATTATCGATGCGCTCAAAGAAGTTAAGGTTACTCCTCCCGAGGAGTTTATAAAGCGCTATCCGCACATGCTTTCCGGTGGTCAAAAGCAGCGTGTTGCTACGGCAAGAACGCTTATTTTGCGTCCTGAAATAATTGTAGCGGACGAGCCTGTTTCCATGATTGACCTTTCAACTCGAGCCGAAATTCTGCACATGATGCGTGAAGTTCAAGAGAGAATGGGGCTGACATATTTGTATATTACTCACGACTTGTCAACTGCTCGCTACTTTACTGACAGAATTGCCGTTATGTACTTGGGACGAATTATGGAGATTGGAAATGCCAATGATGTTATAGACAACCCAATGCATCCGTATACCCGAGCGCTTATTGAAGCTGTGCCGGAGCCAAAGGACGGAATGCTTGAGATAATCAAAGAGCTGCCTATTTCCGGTGAAATTCCTTCTCCTGCCAATATTCCTTCCGGCTGTCGTTTCCACACCCGCTGTCCTTATGCAAATGATGAGTGCCGAAATGAAGAAGAGCCTAAACTTGAAGAAGTTACAGAAGGTCATTTCCACGCCTGTCGAAGGGGTCAGGAAATAAAGAGCCTGATAATTCAAAGGTCAATGGCGAATAAGGCATAAGGTTTTTATTTTTGAGGGGGTGTATCCCCCTCGCTTCAAAAAAATGGAGGTTAGTTTTAAAACTAACCTCATTTGTTTTTTCGCTACCCCCCAAACTAAAAATATCACGGTACATAAAACTCATCGCGACACTAAGCTCACTTTAAAAAAATGCCTTAACTTCTTTTATTAAAGGCTGTATTTTTCTTTGAATTTGCCGAAAATGGATTTGATGAGTACTAAAATAAAGTTTTTATTGACAGCATTTTTTGCATTGCTTTCTATGGCCTTATCCGCTCAAGATTTTACGGAATTAAAGAGTCTTCCTCGCAATTTTGAATTTGAAGTTGCAAATGTAAATATTGTAATTACGGCTGTTAATGGCGATAAAATGCAGTATCTTGCAGAGCTTCCTGACGGAAAAAGACTTTCCTGTGTGGAGCATCGCGGGAATTTTCGTGTACGCTCGCTTTATAAAACTAAAGGTACGCTTTATGTCAGAGTTCCTAAAACGCATCTGTTTGAACAAATTAGAATTACGGCAAGCATGTCGAATGTAACCGTAAAAGGAATTAATGCAGTAAATTTTATTCTTGTCTCAACACGCGGTAATATCAGCATTGCCGATTCTGTTTTCAAAACTTCTAATTTGGTACAGAATTTGGGCGTTATGGAGTTTTCGGTAAATGTCTTGCGTGCATCGGCAATATGCGTTAATTATGTAAAAGCTCGAATTGAATACATTGGCGAGTCTAAAAGCTATCACATTGACTACGGACAGGGTTTGTCGACAATGTATCTTTCAGGTGAAAAAATAAAACCAAGACAGGGTACTTGGGGAAGCGAAAATGCAAAAAAGCGTACTATCATTTCGGCGGGAAACTCACGCGTTGATATATTTTTTAAATCAGCCAAAGAAGTTGATACTCAATAACATTAGCCGAAAAGACTTTTTTGTCCTGCTTTTATCCACTTAGTCGGATTTCGGGAAATTACCTGCATCGACATTTGATTTGCAATCCATGATATGTATGCCTTATCATCAAATCCGTCCAGCTTTGTTAAAAGAGTTTGTACATTACCTTGCTCTGATTTATTGATTTCAAGTGCAGTTTCTTCGGCAAGTCGTACAAAAGCCGCAGAAGCAATCGAAACAGCCGTGTTTTTCTTGGCGCTTGGACATTCTCTGTGAATGAATACAATCCGGCCTGAGCCTTGTTTTAAGAACAGTGTTTTTAGAATTAGGGTGAGAGTTGCGTTGGCAGTAATTAAGTCGGTACAAGATTTATCCAAAGAAATAATGTCTGAATCTTCATAAAGTTTTTGATATTCATTTCCGTCAAAAACTACAACAGCTGTTTCTGCGGACATATTATGCTTTTTCAGCTGTAGTACCAAAGATTGAAGTGAAAAAGGCGATTGTCTATTCCACTCAATTGCGGTTGTCGCAGGCTTTTTGTCATCGTAAATAGGTTGGGTTGTTAAGCAAACCTTTACTTCTTTTCCGCGTAAAAATTCTGCCAAGTCTTTTGAAAAAGATAATCTGTCGTCTGTAATAAAAACATTCCTGTCCATGAGGTCAAGTATATCACAAAACAGAAAAAATGTTAATATCCAACCATATTTTTGTTAAAAAAAATTAAGAAAAGGCTAATTGGAGTTAGCGACTTTTTTTACAATAAATTCGGCTCCGTCAGGTTTTTCCCAATTTTCTGTTTTGGTTTGAAATTGCTCTTCGGTTATATGTATTTTTTTTAAGAACTGATTTTTAGTGCAGATAAGTATATCCAAGTTTGGATTATCGACAAGATTTAATACGGTAAAATTATTCGAACGACAGTAAAGCTCTTTTAACTCTATGTTTTTTGTAGTATTCAAGTTTTTTAATGAATTTGAATAGCACCAAAGAATTTCAAGTCTTCTGTTATTTGTTATATTCAGTTCCTCAATATTATTATTGCTTACAGAAAGCTTTTTTAAAGCCGTGTTTTTTTTCAGGTTTATTATGTTTATTTTATTATTGTGAAATCTTAAATCTGTCAACCTTTTATTCTGTGTTGTATCCAGGGCTGTTAAGCTGTTTCTGTAGCAATACAGGGTTTGCAACAGAGAAGATTTATTTACGGTCAGCTCTGTTAAATTATTTTCCGAGCAGTACAGCTCTTTTAAATCTCTGTTTTTTCCGGTTACGAGGCTCTCCAATCCGTTTTTACCGCAATATATTTTTTCCAAAAAAATATTGTTGCTAATATCAAGTGTCTTTAAATTATTACGCGCACAATTTAAAAACTCAAGCATTTCTATACTGCTTATATTAAGGCTTTCGAGTTTATTTGACAAGCAGTTTAATTCATTAAGGGTATAGTTTTCGCTAAGATCTAAAGATTTCAGTCTGTTTTTTCCGCAGTATAGCTTTTCTAATGCCCTGTTCTGTCTTAAATCAAGTTTGGATATTTTGTTTTCATAGCAATATAGTTCTTTTAAGTTTGTGTTTTCATTTAAATTAAGTTCGGAAATAATATTGCTAAAACATGATATGGTTTTTAGCTTAATATTTTCGGTTGTATCAAGCGTGAATAAATCATTTTCATGGCAAAAAAGGTTTTCCAGTCTTTTGTTATTCGTAATGTCAATATCCATTAACCTGTTTTTTCCGCATTTTAGATCCTCCAATAATGTGTTGGAGTTAAGGTTTATTTCGGCTAAGTTATTTTCGGTGCAGTCGAGTCTTTTCAGCATTGTTTGGTCGGTTAAGTCGAGCTTGGATAAATTGTTTTTACTGCAGTTCAGGTCTTCAAGCATCGGGCAATGATTTATTTTAAGCTCGGTCAAGGAATTGTTATAACAGTGAAGTAATTTTAATTTAGGTGCATGTGTTATTTTAATTGAAGTTAATCGATTGTCATAACAAAACAATTTTTCGATGTCTCCGTAAATTGTAATTTTATTTGATTGTATTTGATAATCGTTTTTGGCATTTGAGATTATTGTTTCATCATCGTCTTTTTTGCCGTTATTGTTGATGTCAATCCAAGGTTTGTTTTCTTCGTTGTAGTCGGTTGAAATGTTTACGCTGATGGTTTCGTTTAGTTGCAGCTCGGTGGTTAAAATAATTTTTGCTCTTTTATATTTACTGCATGAAGTGAATGTCGCAATAAACAAAAAAGCGGTGGCGACTTTTAATGTGAACATTGTTTTTGAATTAGGACATTTTTTCATAATATTTTTCCCCCAAATTTCAATATTTGTTTTAAAATTTATTATAGCTTTTAATAATAATGATGTCAATTATAAGATGCGAAAGGGACATTAGAGATGCGAACCGGTTTTTGCAAACCGGTGAAGCAAATAAAACTATGGCAATAATTTTTGCCGTAGTTTTAGTCGGAGCCGAAAGGCGTAGTCTCGGTTGGCCCGTTTTTTGCATTGCGTGTTTTTTTTATTGTTAATTTGTTGTATTTAAAACGCAATGCAAAAATTCGCCCGTATATTTTAAAATTTTAGTGTGTTAATATTTATTATTTTTTTTGAGAAAAGGAGCGATAATTTATTTCGGAAAATATAGGATAAAGGTGTTCTCGCTTTGAAAGCAGTTTCGTGTTCACTACCCCTGAGCCAAGAGAGTCGTAAAGGCGGTTAAATGAAGTTATATGCTCCGTAAATGTTTTTTCGGCACATTCTTTTCCGTAAGCCGTGTTTGCCATTAAAGGCCAAATAGTTGACTGTGCCAAGATAATCTCGCGTGCCGCCATATTTAGCACTCTGCGTTTTAGTCCTGTATCGTGTTCAAACCTGTTTGCCAAATCAATCATTCGCTCGGTGGCGTTAATTATATGTCGGTACATCATGTCGTTTTCGTTGTTAAGAAAACCGCCGGCATAACCGTCATCTAAAAGTGATGAAAAAAACGGTGATATAGTTTCGATCTGCTTGCAGTTTTTTATTATATCACGCGGGAGACTGCATTGAATTTCAGGATTTTTTGCACAGACTTTAAAAACATTTTCCAGCCATTTTATCCCTTCAAACCAACGATTACCCATAAATTCGGAAGTTGCGATAAATACAGAAGATAACGGAATGTTTGTACTAACTATTTCTTCCGCTTGTTTTAATTTGTTAAGTCTGTTTGCAACAAAATCTTCGGCGTGTGTTTTTGCTTGTTCGCTTGCTTTAGTTATGTCGTAAATTTCATTTCCTTCCGCCTGCGAATAATATGTAAATCCTGAGCATCTTCTTCCGTGTGAGGTATTGAATAGTTTTGACAGATAGTTTTCTGAAAGCTCAAAGCCAATGTCTCTGTTTGTGTTTAAGTAATGCGCAGAATTGATGTAAGGATTTTTTCCGCCGATGACATCATCTGATGCTGACATATCTTTTGCAAAAACGACAAGGTTGCTGTCGGTCATTGCCGGCGAAAAAATCCCGTAACTTGGAATTTTATCGGAAAACAAAAAAGCCTTTGTGTCAACAACGGTGTAGTCGAAACCGTAGGAGCGTATGATTTTTTCAAGCCCGCTTATATAGCCTGCTTTTCCGGGTAGCCAAAAACCCGAAGTAAGGCCGGAAAAAAACTGCCTGTAGTTTAGCTTTCCTGTTTCAATTTGTGCCGCAATTGCTTCTTTCATGTTTATATAAAACGGAAGGAATGCCGATGTCGCAGTTGTTGCCATTATTTCAATACAACCTTTTTGAGCGTAAATATCAAATTGTTTTAAAATATTACTGTCATATTCGATAAGGTCTTTTTTGTTTTCCTGCAAAAAGTTTTTATGTGCCTGAATGAGTTTAAGAGTTTTTTTGCATTTATGACAGCGACTTAATTCATCATCGCAGAATTCAATTGTTTTATCCAAGTGGGCAATGTACTTTTTTAAAATCGTTGTACTCGAAAGCATTTCGCATAAAGAGCCTTCAAAAGCAATTGCAAACGAAAACGGAATTGCCTCGCTTTCCAAATTTTTACACATTCTAAGCAAAGGTAAATAAGTGTATGAAATTAAATTGAAAAAATTGTTCAGCTTTACTTCACATTCTTGTCCATGAGGCAAAAACGGGAATTCACAGTTAAATACAATAGTAATATTCTTGTTTATTTTCATTACGATTCATTCCTAAAGGCTTGTCTAAAATTTTTAAAATGCGAACTCTTAATCAGCTTTAAACCTGAAAGTTTTTCGATTTCGCTTGCACTGTCCTGCGAAACGCATAATCGGTTTTGAATATTGTGTCTTTTCAAATCAATTGTGTTTGACTGTGATAAAACCTTAACCTCTTTTTGTATGGTTCGTATACATAAATCAACACGGCATACCTCATCATTGAACGAAAGATGCACATACCTTTTTCTGTCATTAATGCTAATATCAATATCGTAAAAATCCGCAGTTTGGGTTGTATTGTCTTTGCTCATAAGAACAACTCGCAAGAGAAAACTGTCAAAATCCGGCTCGCTAATGGCATTCTCAAAAAATTGAGAATTAAAATCCCAAAACACAAAAACCCACATCGGGTCTTTTAAAAGTACATGAATATTCGTAACCTCAAAAGTTTTCGGTAACACCTCTTCGGTATCAGCCGGCTCCTCGATTTCCAGCATAGCCGCTTTTGCGTAAAATTTGCTCTCATTGGCATACTCAAGAAATTCCCCGATAATAAATTCGCGTTTTAAATCTTTGGGAATGTAAATACCATAAAGTTCCGCCAAGTTTAAAAGCTCACTTGTACAAACCGTTTCTAAATACTCCTTCGATAATTCCATTAAAGTTCCTTAAAAAAAGAAAAAGTCATTCGAAGTATAGATAAAAAAAAATATTATGTCAAGTAACGATTAAGCCTTTGTTTTTTAGAGTTTTTAAATTTATCGCAATTAAATATTTTAAACATTTTTCAAAAATGTTTAAAATATTTAATGCTCTTAAACCCGACAGGCTCGCATAATCTTTCGCCCTTTTTTGTTTGTTTTAATCGATGTTTTTCGTTATCACTTCAACCACCTTTGCTTTTTAAACAAACGGGCGAAAGGATAGACTTCGCCTGTCCAAATCAGGTTAAACTAAATTGCCTTTTAACTTTGGTGTTCTTTTTATTTTAAATCAAGTTCTTAAATGAAGCTTTTTCAGGTAAGCCTTCCTTACTTTCAAAATAGAAGATTTAGGCTCGGGATTTTTCTCAAAGGCTCTATTGACCAAATTGCAATAAATATGTATTCTTATAGTCAATTACAGATAAATGAGCCGCTTGCAAAGGTGCGTTACTTTTTACAAGTAATTTTTAAATATTTTTTATTTCATTGTGTTTTTATTGTGCATTTTGATAAGAAATTATATGACTTTTGCAATTTACTCAAATTTTTGTTTGTAAAATCTATTTTAGGAAATGAATTTTAATGATTAAATTAAGAAAAAACGGATTGTTTATTGCATTTATGATCTTTGTTGCATTGGTATTTATGGTTTCATGCAAAAAAGAAGCGAAAAAAGATGATAAAGCGAAAGCTGACACACCTGAAGTTAAACAGGAAGAAAAAATGGAAATGCCTTCTGCAAAAGAAATTGGCAGGGCTTACGGAATACTTCTTGCATCGGATTTGAAACAAAGCGGATTGGAAATTGATGTTAATGCGTTGAAAAAAGGTTTTCAAGAAGTTATGTCTGCCAAAGAAGAAGATAAAGAAAAGACTGCAAATGCTGAAATGCTTATTCGAAATGCTTTTCTTGTAGCCGGAGAAAAGCGGGCAAAACAAAATATGGAAGCCGGCGAAAAATTTTTGGCGGAAAATGCAAAAAAAGACGGTGTTATTACAACCGAAAGCGGATTACAATACAAGGTTATAAAAGAGGGTACGGGTATTGTTCCGACACTTGACGGCTCCGTGAAAATTCACTACATCGGAAAGATGATAGACGGAACTGAATTTGATAACTCAAGAAAAGCAAATCCTGACGGAGAGCCTATTGTGCTGGGTAATCTGAAAAGGGTAATAGCAGGTTGGCAGGAAGCCTTGCCTTTAATGAAGCAGGGAGGAATCTATGAGCTTTACATTCCTTATTATCTTGCCTACGGTGAGCAAGGGATTAGAACTCAACAGGGGCAAGAACTAATTCCCCCTTATGCCGCTTTGATTTTTGAAATTGAGCTTATTGATGTTCGCTTAGGCGAGGAAGCTCATCAGGAGCCTGTAAAAGAGTAGATGATTATAGGCGTTGCATAGGCAGGCTTTGTCCTGTCTGCTTTGGCATGCGCAATAATAGCTTAAGGGGAGTAGTTATGCCTGAAAAACAAGATAATGTTAGACTTGAAGTTTCCGAAAAAAAGCCTCCAAAACAGGAAGTAAAGCTAATTTACAGGAATGTCAAGGATAAAGTTCTTTTCGGTGTTTGTTCAGGCCTTGCCGAATATTTTGAAGTCGAGCCTCTTGTAATTCGTCTTTTGGTGGTATTACTCACTTTTGCAGGCGGTGGCGGAATTATTGCATATTTGATATGTCTTTTTATGACCAATAAAAAAGAGTAAGTTTTTAAAACATGTAAAAAATCGTGTCGAGTTTTCCGCTTTTAATAACACTTGGTTTAATTTTTAATTCTCGGTTTTGTTTGCTTACGATTTCTTCCAATTCAGGTTTATTTGTTATAAAACCCAGTTTCCAGTTTTCAAAATATCTTGGCAGTAGGCTTATTTTTTTGTAAATTTCCATTGCGTCTTTTTCTTCGCCAATTCGCTCTCCGTATGGCGGGTTTCCAATCAAACACCCCGTTTCATAAGGAGCTTCGATTTCTGAAATATCGGCTTGTATGAATTCGGGACGGGTGAGCTTTTCAAACCTTCCAATAGATTCCAATGCTTTTTCTGCGATTTGGCATGCTTTTTCCGCATTTTTACATGAAAGATCAATTGCATTCAGGTCAATGTCTGAGCCTGTAATTCTTACAATGCAGTCGGTTTTTATTTTTTCTATGGCTTTTTGTTTTTCCGATTTCAAAAATGCACAAAGGTGTTCTTTCGAAAAACAAGCAAGTTTTTCAAAGGCAAAATTCCGGTTTATGCCCGCAGGTACATTATGAGCATACCAAGTTGCTTCAATCGGGATTGTTCCTGAGCCGCAGAAAGGGTCGTGCAGGGGTGTTTTTCGTTTCCACTGCATAAACTGAAGCAATGAGCTTGCCATAGTTTCGCGCATGGGGGCTATACCTCCTTTTAGTCTGTAGCCTCGTTTGTGAAGCGGCTCACCCGAGAGGTCGAGTACAACGAAGACTTTATTTTGGTCAATGTAAATTCTTACGGTTTGGGTTTCGCCCGTTTCGGGGAGAGTGAGCATTTTCCACTTTGCGGTAAGTTTTTTGTATATCGCTTTATGGGCTATGCTTTGGACTGCATGCTCTGAGGCAAGTTTGCTCTTAAAGCTTATAACTTTGTCTAAGATGATTTTTGTGTTTTTGTGAAAATAGTTTTCCCATGGAATTGAGTATATACCTTCGAATAGGATATCGAAGTCAAAGCATTTGAATGAAGACAGTACAAGTCCGATTTTATCGGGTATTCTTAAAAAGTAGTTGGCTTTAAAAGCACTTTCAAGAAAGTCTTCGTCTTTATTTACGGGAGAGAAAAAAACTCTTCCCGACAGTTTTTCTGTTTGCCTGAAACCGTTTAGTTTCAGCTCTTTATTGAATACGGATTCTGCACCGATTGCACAGAGACCTAAAAATTGGGTCATGTTAATTGTTCCTTATGTTAAGTTTTTGGTTTGAAGGATTGAAACTGCGATAGGTTAAGTAAAGTAAGTTTAATAAAGTTCCCAGTGCGAAGGTAAATGCCCAAACCTGCCAGTGTTCAAAAGGGTTTGCAACACGGTCGAATACATCGCAGAGAATTTTTTGCAGGTTGGCGACTAAGTCCCAAGAGTTCCACCTTAAAAAGCGACCAAGATAAATTCCAAAACCGGCGAGGTAGAGTATTATTACCGAAAATATTAGAGGGTGTTTTACTTTAAGCATTTTTACAAGCGCTTTTTCGGTAAAAAACAAGCTTGTAAACCCGTAGAACAATCCGCAGAAAGTGTACGACAGGATAAGAATCAGGTCAATCCAACGGTATTTAGGTGCCGCAATTTTTAGGTGGATAATGTCGGTTAGTATGTAAGGGGCGTTCGGGAAAAAGAAAATCCAGACGGCTAATATTATAAAGAAAACAGTTGTTTTTTTTATATCGCAAATCATCAGTATTGATGAAAGAAACCATGGTATAAAAGCCAAAAAGAGGTTCCATATTAAAAAAAGAAATAAAAAGTCTTTGCTTATTAAAATTCGGATAAAGGAAAGTGCCAAACAAAACAGGCTAAAGAAAAGTAGTACGATGCTGCTTTTTATTTTCAGGACAGTTTTAAAGTAGTGTTTCAAGTTATTCTCCCGAAAACAGTATATCCAAAAATGTAAATTTAATCAAGTAAAAAAAGGAACCCTCATCAGGTTCCTTTTAAGAGAAGATGGTTATAAAACCTCATAGGGTTATCATCTCTCTAACTATTTAAATTTTAACATTGATTACCTGATATGTCAAGGAAAAAATTTAAATTTTTAAAAAAAACGGTCTTTTTTTTGTTGAGACGGTTACAAAAGTTGGTTACTTTTGCAACCGTCTCCAAAGAAGCTCATTTCATTGCGCTTTTTGATAGATTTTGAGAAGAAATTGCAAAACTCGTCTGACTTTTGCAATTTCCTCTATTTATGCAGGTCGAATTTTGTCGTTAGGTTTATCATAAAACCGGCCTGTAATACAGAGACGTTATCATTTTGAGGAAGCCTGCCGGTATCCTTTTTCCCGATTAGGTTTTAAAGAAGAGGTGGCAGCCCGGAGTAAGACACCGATTAAGTAGGTTAAGAATAGGGGAAAAGATTTAAGGCAGGCGAGGGTTGCATTAAATCTATTTATATTCTTGATTCTAAGACTTGAAAAAATATCGATTACTGTGTTATAATTTCGGTATGAGAATGATAAATGGTCGTTACAGAATTGTTAGAGAGATATATGATGATTTTTCAACCTTAAAGAGTTTTTTGGTTTTGGATTTATGGAATGACGATATGCCGCTTTGTTTAACATTGGTGGATAGAAAGCGTGTTCCGGATTCTGTTTTTGATTTTTTGCGCGATAATCTTTTGCAGATTTCTGCCGTGCATAATGAGTTTTATTTAAAGAATATTGGGTTTAGTAATGTTGTAAGTATTAATGGGCGAAAGAGGGATAAGAGGCTGTTTTTGTATACTTCGGAATTTTTGGGGTGGAAAGTTCCGTTGCCTGAATATGTACATGGGCAGGGTTTGGATACTCTTTTGAATGTCATTATTCAGATTTGTCAGGCAGGCAGTTTTGCCGTGATGACGGGTTTTTTGTTTTTTACAACTCTTCCCGAGGACTATTTTATAACTGTTGATTCTGAGGGTGATATGCACCTGAAGATACGGGATTTTTTCAGTATTGAGTTAAATCGTGCCGGTGGAGCAGGGGATCTTGATTATGCTTATGAATCGGGCTTTTTTGATTCTATAAATTTGGGTATGCTTTTTTTGAAGCTTTTTGAAGGGTATTCAAGTACCAGAGGCAATTTAGAAAATATTGAGTTTATAAAATCTATATATTCTTTGAAGCAGCTTGATGAAAAAGATGTTAAGATTTTTGATGTTTTAATTACCGTTACAGAAAAGTTGATTTCAGATGAGTACAGCAGGTTTGAACATATTTTTTATGATATTTTTGCGGATATAAATAAGGCTTTAGATACTAAGTTTGTGCCGCATTCGACATATTCAAAAAATTTAATTTGTAATAGGCCGAAATTGGTTTCGTTTAATAATGATGTTGCAAGGGTGTTGAATAATTTTCGTAATTTTAATAATTGTGAGAATTTTGTAAGGACATTTATAGTTAAAGGCTGTGAGGGTAGCGGGAAGACCAGGTTTTTGCAGGAGGTTGCTTTTACTCTTTCGATTGAGAAGTCGCAGATTTTTGAATTCGATATGCAGGAAAAAACAGGGTTCTTTTTTTGGCTTTCGTTTTTAAATCTTATTTTTACAGATGAGCCTAGTATTGGAGATGAGTATGATCTGAAATCTTTGATACAGGATTTAAAAAATCTTAATTCTGCAGACGATGATTTTGAAGCTCAGAAAAACCGTTTGATTTTTATTTTTACTTCAATAGTTCAAAAACTAGGAAGGAAAGAGCCTGTTACCATACTTTTGGATAATTTTCATGTTGCGGACGATTTTACTGTTGATGTTTTTTTAAGTTTAATTATAAATCATTCAAATTCGGATAAACTTATTTTAATACTTTCCATTAATTCGCTTTATTCTCTTAGGAGAAAGAAGCTCCGGTTTTTTGAAGAAAAGGTTTTGACATCTGATGATGCCCGGATAATGCATTTGAATAATCTCGATGAGTTTGAGACCTCCGAGCTTGTAAAGAATTTTTTACTGATGAGTTTTAGGCCTATAATTTTATCTAAGGCTTTGTATAGATTAACCGGCGGTAATCCTCGATTTATTATTTCAATGTTAGAGGATTTAATGTCAAAAAATGTGTTGTTTAAAAATGATGATGATATAGTTTGGTTTGTTGTCAATAGTATTTATAATATGTCCACATTGATTGACAGTTCAAAATGTATACTTCCCTATGCCGATAAACAATTTAAATTTATAGATTATAGAAAGAATGAGTTTTTGCAGGTGTTTTCTATTTTTAATAAATTTTTTAAGAAAAAAGTTTTATACGGTATGTTAAGTAAGTATTCAAAAAAAGAAATCGATGAAAAATTCAACGAGTTTTTTGAAAATGGGCATATTAAGAATATTTATGATGATGTATATACATTCGATGATAAGATTTTTAGAGTTTGGGTATATGAGTCGATTGATGATGAAGAGAAAACAAGATTGCATAATCTTGTTGTAGATGTTTTGCTTGATGAGGACTCAATAGAAAGTGTTGAAGAGGCTGTTTTTCATTTGGAGGTTATGAGCCGTAAGAAAGAAGCTATGGTACTCTATTTAAGGTTGGGCAGGTATTATTCGGCGAATTCGAGTTACAGAGAGTCTGCTTTTTTTTATGAGAAGGCTTTGTCTTTGTCGGATAATAAAGAGGACGTTTTAGCTTTTGAAATTTTGCTGGAAACGGCAACGGCTCATTTTCAAATTGGTAATATAAAAGAAACGGTTTACTTTTTGGAAGAAGCCGGTGAATTATTGGAGAAAGTTGAATCTTCGGATTTGACAATCAGGTATCATTTAAGTCTTGCAAATGTTTCTTATGCTATGGGAGAAAATTCTCAATTAAAAAGCTCGTTAAAAAAGTTAGAAAAGAAAACGCGTGAGTTTAAAAATAAGTCGGAGTTATTGGAATATCAGATTTTGCTTGCAATCGATGATATTGATTCGGGAAATATAGAGAATGCACATTTTTTGCTTATTAAAGTTATTGATGATTGCGGTAATCATGAGGATTTGCAAAAACTTAAAGTTACGGCAATACGACTTTTGGGAAATTGTTATTTTTTTGCCAATGATGTTGATGAGGCTTTAAAAAAATATACCGAGACTTACGATGAAGCGGAAAGGTTAGATGATTATCAAGGTCTTCTTGAGGCTTTAAATAATACGGCTTATGTTTATTCTACAGTTTTGGGAGATTATGATAAAGGGTTATTGCAGTATGAAAAGATAGCAAGACTGGCTCAAGAACACGGTTTGTCTTCGGTAGAGTCCAAAGCGTTATTGGATATTGCGCGTATATGTATATTTCAGGATAAATTAGAGTTAGCTGAAAAATACGGATATAAAGGTTTTCAAAAGGTTATGCTTAATACTGTGGAAACAGATAAGCATGTGTTTTTTGCAACCTTGTTGCTATATGTTATAGAGGCTCGTAAGAAAAATTATATTTCCGCAAAAAAATATTACGATAACCTTATGAGGGTTAAAAAAGATACGGAAGTTACAAAACTTAATTCCAAACAGTTTATTGATTTTTATTCTATTGTTGCAGATTTCAAAGCTGATTTTGGGGATTATAAAGATGCTATGCAGGTTTTGGAAGAAGGGAAAAAGTTTATTTATGACTTTAATACTACTTCTGATGTAATTATAAAATTCAAGGTAGAATTGTTTGAAGTGTTGAGTTTTAGAAAAAAGTCACTTAAAAAGTTAATAAAACTGCTTAATGAGTCTAAGTCTGTTTTGTTAAAGCATGACCAAAACACTATTGTAAGGTCTTCTTCGTTGGCAATTGCTCAATTAATATTGCAAAATCAATTTCAACATATAAAAGATTTTGCAGTTGAGTTTTTGGAATTTTGTGGCAGTGATTTTAATTTTAGTGTTGTTAATAGGGTATGTTTTAATTTGATTAAAACATATATTGACGAAGAAAACGAAGAAAAATATTTATTGAATTCATTGAACGATTTAAGTATTTTTGAAAATATTTTTCTTAAAATAGTTGTTAATATTAAACTTGGAATTTATTATATAAATAAAAGCAAAATCGGTTTGGGTGTTTTAAATTTACTGGAAGCACAGGATTTGATATTCAAAATTATGGATAATATTCATGATAATGAAAAACAAAAGTTTTTTAATTTTAATTCATATAAGGTACCTTTTGCATTGGTTTATCAATATATTAGAACCGAGAATATAATAATTGAACCGTCATTATTTAACGAGAAAGTAAGCGGGGTAGGATTAAAAAAACTGTTAAACTCGAAAGACAGAGATGTATTGCTTAGAAAAAATGTATTTATAAATACGGTTGTAAAGGATTCAAATCAATTTAATCATCTTAAATATACAAGTTTAAAACGAACAATATCTCAGTTTTCACAAGATCCGGAAGATAATATACAAAAAATGCTACAGTTAATGCGCTCAAAACTTTTTGCAAATACATCAATGCTTGTGAAATATACTTCTGAAGAAAGGTATTTGCTTTTGTTTTCAGATGCTGATGTTGATAAGGCTTTGAATAAACAACTGCTTACTTTTTTGAATGATGAGGGTTTATCCGGTTTAGAGGATTTAGGTCTTAAGTTAGGGGTTAAATTTTTGGTTTTGCCTTTGAATGAATCTGAAATTTACGGTGAAAATGGTTCAGTGTATATTATATTTGCCATAAAGAATATTTTCTTTTCATTGAGCAAAAAGCGTTTAAGTTTTTGCAGAAATCAAAGAAATATTATTGTTTTTTTACTTGATGTATACAATAAAAAAAGACTTAGCTCTATAGATCCGTGTACGGGTGCGATATCCGTAAAATATTTCAAAAAGTATATTGCGGAATTATTTACAAAGACAGATGAAAAACATTCCGGTGTTTCGATTGTGTTTTTTGCAATTGATAATCTTAATAATATACGAAAAGAATATGGATGGATAGCAGTAAATAATATTTTAAAAACTATTGTTGGCATGAGCGAAAAAATATTGGATAAAAATCAAGCCATAGGACATTATGGAAGCGATAGTTTTATTTTAGCTCTTCAAGGTGTTGGTGTTCAAAGTGCTTTTAATAAGGTTAAAAAATTAAAAGAAATGATTGCTAAATATAGTTTTCCGAAAGTGCGGGAAACCATAACTATTACTTCCGGTATAGCTATATATCCGGGTGATGCTATATCTCCGGATGGGGTAATACAAAAAGCTGTTAAAGCGTTTAATTTTGCAAAAAAAATTGGTGATAACAGTAGTGCAATATGGGAAGAAAGCTTAGACAGAACGGTATTGATGACAAATGATTTATGTGATTTATTGGTTTATGATATTGATAAGATGCATTCATTGATTGAATTGCTTTCTTATTCGGTTAATTATGAATCAAAGGCTTCTATGTTGAAAACTTTTTTGACAACGGTGCTGGAAATATTTTCTGCAAATAATGCGTTGTTAATTTATGATTATGATAAGGCAGAAAAAAAGCATATTGTAGAGACAAATGCCGGTATAAGTGAGAGTCAAGTATATTCAAGGTTAGATCCAAAATATATTGAACGAATTGAAACGACTAAATACGGATTGTATGATTTAAATTGGGAGAATACATTTATTGATGATGCAGGTGTGCCGGTTTGGACATCTATTTTAATAGCGCCGGTTTTTTATAATACGAAAATGAAAGGTGTTATTTATCTTGATGCAAATGCCAAAATTAAACAGTTTGATTGTGAAGATTTGAATTATTTATCTACTCTTTCTATGATTATAGCTAAGGAGCTTTAAATGCCTTTATGTAGAATTCTTGCAATTTTAGTATATTATGTTACTTGTGTGTTGTTTGCAGGACGAGGTATTAGAGAATATCTTAAAGATAAAAGTACTTTTAAAAAACATTTTATGCAAATATGTTTATTGCTTTTTGTAATATCTTTTTTTTATGTGCTTATGTTTATAACTGATGATATTATCGAAGCAAATATATATCGAAACATAATTTTTATTTTAAAGTTTTTTGTTTTTAATTATTCTATTGTTTTTTTGTTTAGATTTATACCGGCTGTTGAAGATTTAAATAAAAAGAATTCTACAACAAAACTTTTAAAAAATATTTTTTATTTATTGACTTTTCAAGTAGTTGTATATACAGTTTTAATTTTTGTTTTTCCATTATCCGTATCATCTTTACAACGAATACCGCTAGGTTGGGCGTGTGTATCGTTTAGAGAGGTTTGGATAGATTTTCTTCTTTCTTGTATATCTATGTTGTTGCCTTATGTGTTTTATACATTGTTATTGAAGAGAAGTCGAGGGCTAAACTTTAAAATATATTCTATACTTATTCGAATATTTGTTGTATCTGTTTTAGTTATTGGTCTTGTTGTTGACCATCTTTTACCGGTGCTTGGTGTTACGCCAACGCCTCCTGTGTTTATTTTTGTTATGGCAATACTTGTACTTAGCTTTTATAAATATATAGACACTCATCCAAATACCTGTTTGGTGCCTAATTTGCTTGCAAGTGATATTATGGATGCGGTACCCGAAGGTTTTATATTAATTAATTCCAAATATATTGTAAAATACGCAAATCAAGGAGTAAACGATTTATTTGATTTTTCTGAAAGTATTATTGGTATGCCAATTGAGTTTGTTTTTAAAAATCAATTCACTGTAGAGGAGTTTAACAATGACTTTAAGAAAATAGTTGAACTGAACACAAAGACCAAATCATATTTACAGATTACATATAAAGTTAAGTATGATAATTGGGGACAAATTTTGGGAGGTATTTTTTTAATTGAAGATATTACACGATTAACCGTTGCAAAAATGGGATTGGAAATGGCGTATTCAAATATTGAAACTGAAATAAATACAAAGAATAAACAGCTTTTTCATGCAAACACTGTACTACAAGAGCGACTTTCAGGTAAAAATCTTTTAACCGAAGAATATTTAATGCTTGCCAGCTCAGATGTTTTGACTAAGAGTATAAACAGGACTCATTTTGTTAAAATGCTTGACGAAATTCTTGAAAGCGATCCTGAGCCACTGGCTGTTTTTAGTATTGATATAGATGATTTTAAAAAAATAAATGATTCAAGAGGGCATTGGTTTGGTGATATTATTTTGGTGAGGGTTGCAGAAATAATAAAAGATGCAGGTGAAGATAACTTTTTATTGTCGAGGGCTTCGGGTGATGACTTCTTGGTTATTGCAAAAAATATAGAAAGCAAAGAAATGGTTGAAATAAATGTACGCTCTCTTTTAAGCAGTTTGAGTGAGCCTAAGGTAATAGAAAATTTTGAAGTTTTAATTTCTGCCAGCGTGGGTATAAGTTTATATCCTGAAAACGGAAATAAGGCTGAAGATCTTATAAAAAAAGCAGAGCTTGCAAATTTTTCTGTCAGAGAGGTAAAAGATAAAAAGTACCTTTTTTATACTGATGAGCTTGGAAAATCTGTTTTGGCTGATTTAGATTTGACTAATGAAATAAGAGAGGCTTCTTTGCTAAACCAATTTATACCGTATTATCAGCCTCAGGTTGGAGTAGATGTTGACGGAAAGCAAAGAATTATCGGATATGAAAGTTTGGCAAGATGGAATCATCCTACAAAAGGTATTTTGACTCCGTATCACTTTATTGAAAATGCAGAGCGCTCCGGTGCAATTATTGAAATAAGCTATTCGATATTAAAACAGACTTGTCTTAAAATAAATGAGCTTGAAAACAAAGGTTTGAATAATTTTAAAATATCGGTTAATGTATCGTCAAAGCAATTAAAAGATCCCAACTTTATAGATATAGTTACAGGAATAATAAAAACTACAAATGTTAATGTTAAATTTTTAGAGCTTGAAATTACGGAAACAAGTTTATTAAATTATGATGAAAATTTAATTTCTATTTTTGCTAATTTAAAAGAACTGGGAATAAGTATTTCTGTTGATGATTTTGGAGTTGCTTTTGCATCTCTGAATTATATTAAGATATTACCAATAGATAAGCTTAAAGTAGATAAGGTATTTATTGATGATATAGGTTTAAGTAAAAAAAACGAAGAAGTACTTAATACAATTATAGATCTTTCAAATGGGTTGAATTTTGATGTTGTATTTGAAGGAGTAGAAAACAGTGAGCAGTTTGCATTTATTACAGAAAAGAGGAAATCTATTATTCAAGGGTATTATTTTTACAAACCTATGCCATTTGAAGAAATATTGGAAAAAGAAATATTGCCGGTGAGTGATTCTTTGTTGGGAGTTTAAAAGATGCTGATAAAGTTATTGGATATATGTTATTTTTTATTACCTGTTGCATTTGCCGTTATCGCAATGGCTTTGTATGATAAAGATAGAAAAAAGATTGTAAAAAGAAAACTGCTGTTTGTTGCTATTGTTTCGACTGTCATATCGATGGTATATCTTGTTTTTTTATTTAGCAAACCTTTAGATATAAAAATACTTTTTTTTAATATTTTTAATTCGCTTTTTCCCTTTTTATTTCTTTCGTTTTTTGATTTTGCTTTAAGATATTCGGAAATAAAAGAAAAAATTGTGTTGTATCAATCTCTTGCTATTGTCTTTATTGGAATACCTTTTGTATTAAATATATTTTATCCTTTTACTAAAGAGGCATATTATCAATATAATCAAAACTGGTATTTAGCAATGTATAATACAACTACTGCAGTTATTATGGCAAATATACATTTAGTCATTATAACAGTCTCAATTCTTCTGTTAGTTAAACACAGATATACAAATTATTTTAAAAGGATTAAAATATCGTCTACGATTATAATGGTTGTATCTGCTTTATGTGCTATTATATTTGTATCGCACACTGCAATAAAATATTTTATTACTAAGCCTTTAGTTTATTCTGATGTGGTAATGCCGTTGATATTTCTATTGCTTGCGACAATTTTATATTGTCAAAATAAATATTATTTTTTAGATGTTGAGCCTGAAGAATTTTTAATTAAAACTGTTTCTGAAATAGATCAAGGGTTGGTTATTATAAATCAGGCATTAAATATTGTTTGGTGTAATTTTCAATTTGTAAAAATTTTTGGAATAACTGAAACTTCATTGGTAAAAAAACGAATTACGGATTTTGTTTTTAAAGATAAAGATAAGAGCTTTTTTAATCAGAAACTTAACATGGATATTCCTATTAAGAGCTTTGGCATAGATAAAGAAGGAGTTATTTCATATATATCGTTGCCTGTCAATGATGGAAATAATAAATTTACCGGAGGTATATATAGTTTTAAAGATATTTCAAATCATGAAGCAGAAAAAAACAAACTTGTAGAAGAAATGCAAAATTTGGAAAAAGAAATAAATATCAAAACAAGTGAATTAAAAACCTTAAATTTAAAACTAAAAAATGAAATGGAAGCGAGAACTGCTTTGCAGAATGAAATATTTTCTTTGCTTTCGTTAGATTCATTAACGCAATTGTACAATAGAAGATACATTTCAGAAAAAATGACGGCTCTTTTAAATAATCCAAAAATTCTTAATATGGCAATTATTCTATTTGATATTAATGGCTTTAAGAGTATTAATTCTTCGTATGGTTATAAAGCCGGAGATGATTTTTTGAAGCAACTTGCCGTAAGACTTAGGCTTCTTGACAGAAGTCAAGTTAATGCGTCTCGAATAGGTGCTGACGACTTTTTGTTAATTGTAAGCAATTATACACAGCCAATAAAAATTATATGTGATGATATTATAAAAATAATAACCGAGCCATTTATGATTGCAGGCAAAAAAGTAACTATTACTGCATCTGTAGGTGTGTCAAGATATCCTGAAGACGGAATTGATGTATCATCATTGATGAAATTTGCAGACATGGCGCTATACAAAGCAAAAAAAACTAAAAAAAATAAAATAGAATTTTTTCATAAAGATATGCAATTAAAAACTGAAAGAGAGTTTATGCTTTCTGATAGATTGAGAGCTGCTATTGAATACAAAGATTTTTTAATGTACGGAAATCCGCAAATTATTATAAATGAAAATTCTATACCAATATTAAACAGTTTTGATATAGTTTTAAAATATAAGGGCAGTTTTATTTCGGATTTTGACGATAAAGAATTATTACAAGTTGCAGAAACAACAGGTATAATAAAAGACATAGACAGGTGGATGCTAAAAAAAATGTGCTCTATTTATTCGGCAACAAACGATAATATAAAACAGAAACATATTTCTGCCACTGTTAAAATATCTGCAAAAACATTTTATGATGAGCTATTTGTTGATAAACTGTCTTATATTCTTTCGTCTAATAATTTTCCGTTTCCATTATTACAAATTGAACTCTCGGAAGAAACCCTTATGCAACAACCGGAAAAGTCAAGTGCTATAATAGATGAAATTAAAAATGCAGGTATGCGTGTTTCAGTTTCTGAGTTTGGATTAAAATATTCTTCGCTAAACTACTTAAAAACTTTTAATGTAGATAAAATCAAAATCAGTAAGGCTTTTATAAACGAAATAGGAAAATCAAAAAAAGATGAAGAAATAATAAAAGTTTTAATTTCACTTGGAAAAAGACTGAATTTGGAAATGGTTGCAGAAGGCGTTTCAAGTCAAGAACAGTTTGACTTCCTTTTAAAAAATGGTTGTAATAAAATGCAAGGCAGTTTTTTTGGAAAGCCGCTGGAAATATCAGCAATGCTGGAGAATCTTGAAAAAAATAATTTTGAACTTGCTTTGTGATATGTTTATTTAGCAGACGGCGAGTTGCTCAGAATGCTTTTATTTGCCAATTATTCCGCTTGCAATTACTTGCTCATTCATATAAAGTACAACAACCTGACCCGGTGCAACAGCTCTTTCAGGCTCGTTAAACTTAATGTGCACAATATTGTTTTGCATGCTCAAAACTGTACCGAGCTTTGGAACTTGTTTGTATCTCGTTTTAATAAGGCATTCAAGATTTGAATTTTTATTTCTGTCGGTGATTTGTTTAAATACATCATTGGCAATTATGTTAATGTCTTTTGCAAACAACTCGGAACAAAAAAGCTCTGTATCTTTACCGACAGTAACCGTGTTATCTTTTGAGCTTTTTTTAATCACATAAACAGGATAACCGAAGGCAAGATTTAATCCGCGCCTTTGTCCAATTGTATATCTGTGTAAACCTGCATGTTTACCGACAACCTTGCCGTCAGAAAGTATAAAACTGCCTTCACGGAATTTGTCTTTTGCAATTTTATCGATTAAAAGCGTGTAGTCATTATTGTGTACAAAACAAATATCCTGACTTTCTGTTTTTTCAAAACAGGGTAGGTTATAGCTTTTTGCAATTTGTCTGACTTCGCTTTTTGTTAAATCAGCAAGCGGAAAAATTGTTTTTGAAAGCTGTGCTTGTGTCAGTCCTGCCAAAAAATAACTTTGGTCTTTATGTTTATCTTTACCTTTGTATAATCTAAAAATATCGCCGGTTTTGTCGTAGGTAATTTTTGCGTAATGTCCGCTTGCAATAAAGTTAAACCCTTTTTTAAACGCATACTCCTGCATTAAACCAAACTTAATTAAATTATTGCAGAGAAAACACGGATTTGGCGTTAATCCCGATTCGTAGCTTTCAACAAAATAATCGATAACAAATTTTTTAAATTCATCTTTGGCATCGTAAACAAAATGTTTAATGCCTAACGAGTCCGCTGTCAATTTTGCCGCTTTAATATCCGCTTCTTGGGCATTATCCGATAAAAGGTTTAAGGTAACTGCGGCAACATTATAACCTTTTTGTAAAAGCAGTTTTGCCGAAACAGCACTGTCAACCCCGCCGCTTAAACCTACTAAAACCTTTGTTTTATTATTTGCATTCATTATCGCTTAACAATTACAGCAACATTTATGCCCACCGCATGCAGCGATAAATTCTTTGAACATCAGCATCATTTCCGTATTTGTTGCACTCATCATTTCGGGGTGCCATTGTGTTCCAATAATAAATTTATCTTTATCAGTACTTTCAAAAAGCTCAACAATTCCGTCAACAGACTTACCCGTGCAAATAAAATTTTTTGCAAGATCTTTAACAGCCATGTGATGAAAACTGTTTACAAAAATGCGGTCGCGTAAAATATGATAAAACCGTGAGTTTTTTTCAACAATAATGGTGTGCGTCCCGACCGTGTATTCGCCTGTTTGTGAATGCTTAACTTTTACATCTGTTTGAGTTTTCAAATCCTGATACAATGTTCCGCCGAAAAAAACATTTAAAATTTGCGAGCCGCGACAAATAGCGAAAACAGGTTTTTTCAATTCAGATGCAAACCGCAATACCGCAAACTCAAACGCATCTCTTTCAACGCAAACGGTTTTTAATTCAGGGATAGGCTCTTCGCCCCATAACTGCGGATTTACATCTTGCCCCCCCGACAATAAAATGCCGTCAAGCGAAGCAACTTGCTCTTTAATTAAACTTTCGTTTTTTATAACCGGCATTACAAACGGCACTCCGCCGGCATCTGCAATTGACTGTGCGCAAAAATCACTGACAGAGCAACGCCTGTAACCTTCCCAACCTTCATCATTGTCTAATGTAATGTTTGCGGTAATTCCTATTTTCGGTATTTTCATAATTCCTCCTTAAACTTAAAATCGATTCTAACACAGAAATAAAATAGAATCAATAGAACAAAACATTTCTTTAATTTTTATTTGCGGGGGTGTATCCCCCTCGCTTCAAACAAATGGGTTAGTTAAAAAACTAACCCATTTGTTTTACGCTACCCCCCAAAGTAGGGGAGTGCTCAACATAAAACTCATCGCGAAATACATGCTTTTATTATTTTACTGATTTTTATTTTAATAAATGTCCGCAAACTTACGGGCTGTATTATCAGAAAACCGGCATGCTTAGCATAATCGGTTTGTCTGATTTTACGACCTCCTTCTATCCTTTCGCTCGATTGTATAAAAAAGAAAAGGCGGTTGGAGCGAAAGCGGAAAACGCCGTTTAGTTTTATTCAAAAAAGAGCGAAAGATTATGAGGAGGGAGTGGGTTGTAAATTATTTTTTAAAAACAGGAGCTAAATTTAATTGTTGACATAGCCGAAAAGATAATGTAGAATTAGAGTTGTAAAATGTTAAATATTTGAATTTAATTTAGTGTGTGATATAAAGGAGTCGGTATGATACAGGAATTTTCGAAAGATGCAACTATGCTTTTTCGGATTTATGCGTATAATGAGGCGAAAAATGTTAATGCAAAATTTTTGGAGCCTGAGCATGTTTTGTTGGCAATTATAAAAAATAAATATGGAATGGGCTATCATGTTTTGGAAAAGCTTGGTGTGAATATTATTAATTTGCAATTGCAATTGGAGCAAAAATTGCCTGTCGGTAATGAGCCGATACAAGATGAGCAACCGCCACTTTCCAGAAGGATGCAAACTGCGGTAAATGTTGCCGCAATCGAGTCTCGCTCTTTGAGAGCCCAATACATTGGTACGGAGCATTTCGTTTTGGCTTTCGCTCACGAAAATAATTCTGAATTTTATAAATTTTTGGAGCTTGAAAATAAACATATCAATGACATAAGAAGCGTTATAGCCGCAACTTCCGGAAAAGAAAGGTTTGATTTTAGGCAAGGCGAAAAAAAAGAGAAATCCCTGCTAGACGAAATGGGAGTTGATTTAACCGAAAAATATAAAATGGGTTTGCTTGATCCTGTTATCGGGCGCGAAAAAGAAACAAACCGAATTATCCAAGTACTTGCAAGAAGGAGAAAAAATAATCCTATTTTGGTAGGCGAGCCGGGTGTCGGTAAAACTTCAATTATTGAAGGGCTTGCGGCAAACATTGTAAACGAAGATGTACCACGGGTTTTGTTGGGAAAAAGGATTATAGTTCTTGAAATCGGCACTCTTGTAGCCGGAACTAAATACAGGGGACAGTTTGAAGAGAAAATAAAAAAAATAGTCCAGGAAGCATCAAGAGACAAGAGTGTTATTTTGTTTATAGATGAAATTCATACTATTGTTGGAAGCGGAATGGGGCAAAATTCCCTTGATGCGGCCGATCTTTTAAAGCCGGCTCTTGCACGAGGTATTATACAGTGTATTGGTGCTACAACCCAATCTGAATACAGGAATAATATAGAAAAAGATGCAGCTTTGGAAAGACGATTTCAGAGTATTCAAATTAAAGAGCCCGAAAAAGAAGAGACTCTTAAAATATTGCAAGGTGTTAAAAGCAAATATGAAGTGTATCATAATGTAGAGTATTCGTTTGAGGCACTTGAAAAGGCTGTTGAGCTTTCGGGTAAATATATACAAAATAAGGCTTTTCCCGATAAAGCAATAGATATAATTGATGAAGCAGGTGCAATGAAAAAAATCGAAATTGACAGGCGCCCCGATGAGTTTTCAAAAGTTGAAGAAAGTATAGCTCGCTTGATTAAAGAAAAAAATATTTATGTTGAACAGCAGGATTATGAGAGTGCGGCATATCTTCGCGATGAGGTTCGAAAACTAAAAAATGAATTAGAGCGAATTAAAATCAAGTGGCAAAATCCCGAGTGTAGACCTTTGGGTTATGTGCTTGAAAAAGATATTATAAAAACAATTTCTGTAATAACCGGCGTGCCGCTTGAAGATATGAGCCAAGACGAAACTGAAAAATTATTAAAAATGGAAAGCATTTTAAGTTCGGATGTAATCGGTCAGGATTTTGCCGTAAAGGTTTTGTCAAATGCAATTCGCCGCTCACGCGCCGGAATTACAGCTTATGACAGACCGATTGGCTCGTTTTTATTTTTAGGGCCTACAGGAGTTGGTAAAACTTTGCTTGCAAAAAAACTTGCAAAGTTTTTGTTCGGAAAAGAAAGCAATATTATCCGCATCGATATGAGCGACTTTATGGAAAAGCATAATGTTGCCAGACTTACAGGCGCTCCTCCGGGTTATGTTGGCTTTGAAAACGGTGGTCTTCTTACCGAAAAAGTCAGAAAGAATTCATATTCGGTTATTTTGTTTGACGAAATCGAAAAGGCTCATCAAGATGTGTTTAATTTACTGTTGCAAATACTTGAGGAAGGTGAACTACAGGATAATCTTGGCCATACTGTGAGTTTTAGAAATACGGTTATAATAATGACTAGTAATGCAGGTGCCAGATCCATTATCAACGAAAGCCGGCTTGGGTTTAATATGACTGAGCGTGGTGTTATGGATTATCAGGATATAAAGCTTAATTCCGAATCGGAAATTAAAGAATTACTTTCGCCTGAATTTATAAATCGAATTGATGATATACTTGTTTTTTCTCCGTTAGACAGAGAAAGTATTGCAAAAATATTTAGACTTGAATTTGATAAATTAAAAATACGCCTTGATGAAAAGGATATTACAATCATGCTTTCAGAAAATGCCGAAGACTTTTTTGTCGAAAACGGTTACAGTCCATCTTACGGAGCAAGACCTATGAGGCGATTGTTGCAAACGGAAATTGAAGATCCTTTGGCACAAAAGATAATAGCGAAAGAGCTTGCATCGACAGATACCGTTCAGATTGATGCAAAAGACGGAAACATTTTAATATCCATTATCAAAAGCGAAGAAGGGTTGCCCGAAAAAATATCCGTTGTAAATGACCGGTCAAGGACATTAACTAAATGACGGTATTGTTCGGTATGATGGCATTTTTTAAAACAACATAGATACCGTTTACGACATGATACGAGCCGTAGTCTCCGTCAGCCGGAGTTTCGCCGAACCCTATTGATACATTGTTGCCAATTCTGGCATTTTTGTCTATAATGGCTCTTTTTATTCTGGAATTTTCGCCAATACCGATTGGGGGAATGCCTTTTTTTTGGTTCTCTTTTTTTTCTTGCACTGTTTCATAGTAGTCGGCACCCATGCAGACTACTCCGTCTAAGAAGCTGCCTGTTTCGATTGTTGATCTTATACCGATTACAGAGTGCATAACCATTGCTCTTGTTATAACACAGCCTTCGCTACAGGTAACCCTGTCAAGCTCTGCAAAGTTGATTTTAGACGGTGGCAGGTTTCTGTTATGTGTGTAGATGGGCATTTCAACATTGTAAAAATTGAACTCGGGTTTAATATCGGTAAGTGCTAAGTTTGCATCGTAAAATGATTTAATTGTTCCGATGTCTTCCCAATATCCTTCGTGTAAAAACGAAGTAACCTTATATTTTCCGATTGATTGCGGAATTACTTCTTTGCCGAAGTCTGTAAGTTCATTGTCCAATGCCTCTTCCATAACATCTCGGTTAAAAATGTAAATGCCCATAGATGCCAGATAGTTTTTATTCGGGTCGGCAGGTTTGCCGGAAGAGTTTTTTGGGATTTGCCAATCTGTTATATCCAAGTCAGGACCGGGTTTTTCCATAAAATCTGTAATTTCAGATTTGGAATTTATTTTCATAATACCGAACCCCGATGCCGACTCTCTGTTTACAGGGGTACATGCAATGCTTATATCTGACTTTGAGTTTAGATGTTCTTGCAGGAATTTTTTTAAATTCATTCTGTACAGTTGGTCGCCTGCAAGAATGATGTAATGGCTAAAGTCCAGTCTCTTAAAATGTGTAAAGTTTTTTCTTACGGAGTCGGCAGTTCCTTCGTACCAGCCTGAATGGTCAAAGGTTTGCTCTGCAGCTAAAATTTCGACAAAACCGTTTGAAAACACATCAAAAACATAGGCTTTTGCAATGTGTAGATGTAAAGAAGCCGAATTAAATTGTGTCAGAACATATATGTTTCTAAAACCTGAATTGATTGAATTGGAAAGCGGTATGTCTATAATTCTATGTTTGCCGCCAAAGGGAACAGCAGGCTTGGAGCGTGATTTCGTAAGAGGATATAACCTGGTACCCTTTCCGCCACCTAAAATAAGCGATAAAACTTTTGCCTTTGCCATAATTTTCTCCTTTTTTGCCGTAAATTTTTCGATTTTTTCGGATTAACTCAAATCAAATTTTATACCGTTCAATTATATTGTATCATATAAATATGAAAAAAAACAGATTAAAATTACTAAAAAACAATTTTTTGAAAAAATTAATATAAAGAAAGATAGGAAAAATTGGAAAACTCGTCTGACTTTTAAAATTTATTCAATTATAAAATTTTATGCCATTAAAATTTATTCTTAACAGTTGACTTTCTTTTTTAGTTTTGTTATGTTATCAGTATAATATTTTTTTAGGAGAAATTATGGTATCTGAAAAATTGGAGAAGGCCTTGAATGAACAAGTGAACAAGGAAATGGCTTCTGCGTATTTGTATTTTGGAATGGCAACTTATTTTGAAACAGAAGATTTGCCGGGTTTTGCAAGTTGGATGCATAATCAGGCAGAAGAAGAAATGACACATGCAATGAAGATTTACAGATTTTTACTGGATGTCGGTTCAAAGCCTGTGTTTGGAGATTTGTCTGCACCAAAAACTGAATACGGAAAAGCTATTGATGTTATGAAGCAGGTTTTGGAGCACGAAAAGTTTGTAACAAAATCTATTACCGATTTGTACAAGCTGGCAGATGAAGAAAATAATTATACTACAATGTCATTCTTGAAATGGTTCATTGACGAGCAAGTAGAAGAAGAAGCAACTGTTAGTGCTATTATCGGCAGATTTAAATATTGCGATTCAAATCACTGTTTAATGATGATTGACCAAGAGATGGGAAAACTTGCGGCAGCGGCGGCAGCAGCAGTAGCTACTACTGCAACGGCCGAATAATATTCACAAATAAAGGTCTATTTTGTTTGAAAAAATAGTTTACGGGCCGATAAAAAGCAGAAGGTTAGGGCTTTCTTTGGGCGTTAATCTTCTGCCCCATAACAGTAAGTTATGCTCTTTTGATTGCATTTATTGTGAATGCGGGTTTAATAAAAAGATTGATACACCTGTGTCGTTTCCAACTGTCAGCGAGGTTGATATTGCAATTGAAAACGCTCTCATAGTTTTAAAAAAAGAAAACACTTTTCCTGATGTTATCACTTTTGCGGGTAACGGTGAGCCGACACTTCATCCTGATTTTAATAAAATAATAGATAACACAATTAGCTTGCGAAATAAGTATGCACCTAAAGCCAAAATTGCCGTGCTTACAAATGGAGTGCATGTATCAAAAATGTCAGTCTTTAATGCCTTGGAAAAAGTAGACTGTAATATTTTAAAACTTGATGCAGGAATTGATGCAACTGCTCGTTTGATTGACAGACCTGCTTCGTATACATATTCTGTTGAAAAGCAAATTGAACTTTATAAAAAATTTGACGGCAATTTTATCTTGCAGACAATGTTTTTAACCGGAGAATTTAACGGAAAAAAAATAGATAACACATCAGAGAATGAAATAAAGGCATGGCTTGAAGTTGTACAAAAATTGAAACCTTGCAGCGTGATGTTATACACAATAGACAGAATTACTCCTGCGAAAAACATTTGTAAAGTTTCTTTTCAAAAGCTGAAAGAAATAGCAGAATCCGTAAACCGACTTGGCATTGATACAATTGTTGCCGAATAATGTCTTATCTATCTGGTATTTAGATTATATAAAAGCAAAAATTTATAATACGGCTCCATATTGAAAACTCTCAACTTTATCGAAAATTTATGTTTTCCGATGCGAGCTGATTGCTTAAAATCTAAGTTGCACTCTGCACCCATCTGATATTTTTCCCAGCTGAAAACTTTAATTTTTTTTCCGCCTTGTTTAATGCTTTTTTTCCTGTTTTTTTGTAAAAAGTCAGCTGAAAGTCTAAAGTTAATATTTTCGCTAATATTAAAACCTATCCCTGCTTCAAATTTATATTTTGAAAGTATATATGGATTGACCATTTTATTTACTGCATTGAAACTAAAATCTGTTTTAAAAAAATCGAACCATTTCACATTTGGCTCTAAAATTTTTAATGATAATCCTGAAGAGAACTCCCCATATTTTTTTTGCCTGTATTTTTTATATTTTAATAATGTCGAAAAGCCGGCATAAGTATAATTAAGTTTTATTTCCCCGCTTGCTGTATCGACTTTTTGCTCCATACCTCTTGTGTAGTCTTCCGTTCTTCGAGGCGGTAAAATAAAAAAACTGTATGATGATCTTAAAGAAAAATGCTCTGTTTTAAATTGAGGATTAACAAAACAACATAAGTTTGTTTTACTAAATGTATTTTTGAAACCTAAAAAATATTTTGACGCATAACTGACACCGCTTTTTATCCCGAACCATTTATAAGCACCGTCTGCCTGTATCGAAAAATTTAGCCCCTGTTTTTTATTTTCCCTTATGCTTCCTGCCATTGTAGTTTCAAACCCGAAAAAATCATTTTTGTATATAAATGATGCACCGTAAACCGAATTAAACTTAGGCTTATCTTGTTTTAATATTTTTTTCGCCGAGTGTGAAAATCCCGTAAATGTCGATATAAACAAATTATGTTTAACTGAACTTTTGTTTTTTTGAAAATTAGCTAAACCGTTTTTTCCACTGCCCCACGCAAAAAAAATACCGTAATCCGTAAAGTTTGTTTTTTTCGACCTGCTCGCCAAAAAGTTTAATTCAAAATTACTGATGCTCAGTTCAATTCCAAAATCAGGTGACAAGCCTTTTTTGGAAATATTAAAATTCCCCGAATTGCGAATCGATGCAGACCTAAAACTAACTCCGCTGTAATTATATAAAATATTAGAAAAACTGCAAGTGTATAGTTTTTTAAAATCACGCCCTTCATAAATCTTACCTGTGAAAAACGATAAAACAGGTTTGAAAACTTTTTTATCGCTACTGTAAACAATCGGCGAAAATCTGAATCCAACGCTTTCGGGATTAAACTTTAATTCTGAAATTTTTTTCCCCTTTTGTAAATTCGGAATACTAAAACCCACTCGCAAATTATAAAACGGTGAATCAACTTCGGAAAACAAATCCACGCTTCCTCTCGGATAGCTGAAAGCACTTGAAAATGCAAACTCCGGCACTAAATATTCGCTAACCGGTTTTTCGCCTGCCTCTTGTGCTATTGCCGCTACTGAAATAAAAAACGCCGCAAAAACAATCGCAAAACTCGCAACTGCCGTCCGCAACCGCCTGAATGTCTTTTGATTATGTTTAAAATTTACTTTCATCATATTATATATATATAGTTTTTAAAAATTTGGCATACTTACATTAAAAAAAGTTTAAATTATTTGGGTGTTCCGGTGCAAGCACCGTCGGGACTTCCGCGACTACGCCTATCGGCTTCGACTAAAACTACGGCTTGAAATTGACGCCGTAGTTTTATTTGCCGATTTGTTCTTTAAGAACAAATCGGCATCGCTACACCCCCTAACACGGGCTAACAGTGTTAAGCTATTTTTCTTAAAAAAAACAGATTAAAAACTAGTTTTTAATCTGTTTTTATGCTATACTATAATATGTATATAACAATTTTTTAATTCGGATTTAGCTGAGCAAATCGCAAAAGTAACTCACCTTTTGCAAGTGGCTCAGCTGTATTTTCGACTTTCAAAACTCGTTAAATAAGATATTTGATTTTTAAAATTATTCGTATACTAAAACATTTTGAGAGGTGCGTTGTGAAAAGAATACCTATTATTACCACTGTTGAAACCACTGCTAATGCAATTTTGGAAGCCCTGGATCCTAATGATGTGGACATGTCTGCTTTTAAAGTAAAAAGATTTGAAGATGCTGTTTCAGTTTTGAAATACGAACTTCCCGAAATTAAAATCATAGACTTTGGGGATCCCAATATCGATGCAGAAGGCTGTATGAGTATTATAAAAGCAGACCCATGGCTTTTATTTGGAGGAGTAATAGCTATTGTTGAAAAAAACTCCAACAAAATTGAAATTGAACAACGCAAAGATCCGAATTTTCTTTTTGTAACTTCAAGGCGTGAATTTGAAGAGCATGCATCTCAAATTATCAGAATTTTAAAAAATCATCAACATTTTCTTTTTAACAGACGCTCGCATATAGATCTTGATGCCGTTGAGCACGGGCATTTTGTAAGTGAAACAGACCCGTTTGAAATTGTATTTTATGCTAACTTGCTTGGCACATATTTATACAATACAAATAGAATAAACGACTTTGAAAGAGCTTCATTTCAAGGCTCGATGATGGAATTGCTTTTGAACGCAGTCGAGCATGGCAACTGTGGGATAACCTATGATGAAAAAACACAGTGGTTGGAAGCCGGAAAAAACATCTTAGACTTGATTGATGAAAAACGAAAAACACCTGAAGTAAAAAACAAACGGGTATATATTACATATCAAATAACTCCTGAAAAAACCGGCGTTACTATTCGCGATGAAGGGAAAGGCTTTGATTGGAAAAAAAGATTGAATGCAGAATTTCAGGCAGGTTTACACGGAATGGGTATAAAAATGTCTCAAAATATGGTAAAAGAGCTAACCTACAACGATATTGGTAATGCTGTTTATTTTGAAATTCTCAACCAAAAAAACACCGCCAACTTAACGCCTGCTATTTTAAGGTCGCAACAGGTTTTGAGTTTTAGGCACATGCAGATTGTATGTAAAGAAAACGAAGAGTCAAACGATATTTTTTATATATGCTCGGGTAAATATGCTGTTTATGTTGATAATAAACTTTTGACGGTAATGACACCTGCTGATATTTTTATAGGCGAGATGGCTTTTCTTTTAAATGATAAAAGGTCTGCTACAATCGTAGCAATCGGTGAAGGTACCTTAATAAGAATGGACAAAATGAAATTCATGCGCCTTATGGAACAATATCCGCATTATGGCATTTTTTTGGCGAAACTTGTTGCTCAAAGGCTTGTTGTTCAGTCAAGACAGTCTGCTCGATTAAGGTCCGAGGTCGATAAACTGGAAGAACAAATTATCGACTAAAAGTTGTAAAAAATTGATGTAAAAAAAAACATCAAAAATCGATGTTTGGGATAATTGAATTTTTTAACCTCTATATTTTCATTACTCTATAAATATTTAATTAGGATTTAGTTATCATGGAAAAAAAAGGATTGTTTAAAAAATTTATCGGTTATTATAAACCGTATAAGTTTTTGTTTTTTACTGATTTGTTGTGTGCAGTTCTTGTTGCAAGTATCGACTTGGTATTCCCTCAGATATTGAGATATTTGATGAGAAACACATCTGCTCTTAATATTTCGCTTCTTTGGAGAACCGGTTTAAGCATTGCCGGCGTATTACTTTTGCTTTATATCATAAGATACTTCAGCCAGTATTTTATTACATCATGGGGGCATATTATGGGAGCAAGAATGGAGCGTGATATGCGTAATGACCTATTTTCACATTTACAGAGATTGTCATTTTCGTATTATGATGACCATAACACCGGAGATATGCTTTCCAGAATAGTTTCAGACTTGTTTGATATTTCTGAGCTTGCTCATCACGGGCCGGAAAATCTTTTTTTAGCTTTGATTAAAATCATTGGCTCTCTAACTTTACTGTTTTTAATCAATGTAAAATTAACACTTGTACTTGCAGTAGTAACCTTGGGGATTTTGATATTTTCATTTGAAAAAAACAAACGATTGCGTGCAATTTTTGCAAACAACAGAAAAAAAATATCCGGAATTAATTCACAGGTACAAGATTCTCTTTCAGGAATTCGCGTTGTTCAGTCTTTTACAAATGAACAAATAGAAGAGAAAAAATTTGGTGTTGCAAATGAAAAATTTCTTGACTCCAAAACACAAAGCTATAACGAAATGGGAAAATATCACGCCGGTAACGGTTTTTTACGCGGTTTATTATACATCACAATTATAGCAGTGGGGTGCTTATTGGTTTCTCAAAAAATGCTTGAAGTTGCCGATTTATTCATTTACATTCTTTATATAAATATTTTTGTTGAACCAATCAATGTTTTAATTAACTTCACGGAAATGTTTCAAAAAGGTGCGGCCGGGTTTAGACGCTTTTATGAAATTTTAGAAACAGATCCTGAAATAAAAGAGCTTGAAAATGCTAAAAATTTTTCAGGAATAAAAAAGGCAATTGTTTATGAAAATGTAAATTTTAACTATTCAGAATCATCAACGGTTTTGAAAAACATTTCCGTTGCATTTGAAGCAGGTAAAACAACCGCACTTGTAGGCCCGTCAGGAGGCGGTAAAACAACGATATGCTCTTTATTACCCAGATTTTATGATGTAACTTCCGGCAGTATAACAATAGACGGCATTGATATTCGTGATATGAATCTTCGCAGTCTTAGGCAAAACATAGGTATTGTGCAACAAGATGTATATCTTTTTGGCTCAAACATAGGCGAAAACATTCGTTACGGTAATCCAATGGCGAGTGATGATGAGGTTATAGAAGCGGCAAAAAAAGCGCATATTCATGATTTCATTATGAGTTTGCCGAACGGTTATGCGACGAATATTGGCGAAAGAGGGGTTAAACTTTCGGGCGGTCAAAAGCAGCGTATTTCAATTGCCAGAGTGTTTTTAAAAAATCCGCCAATTCTTATTCTTGATGAAGCTACATCTGCTCTGGATTCTGAAAATGAAGTATTGATTCAAAAAGCCCTTGATGAGCTTTCGGAAAATCGAACCGTAATAGTTATAGCACACAGACTTTCAACTATTAGGGCTGCAAATACAATTTTGGTAATAACTGATGAGGGAATTATAGAAAAAGGAACAGATGAAGAGCTTTTAAAATTGAATGGAGTTTACGCACAATTGAAACGAATGACTTTGTAATATCCTATTATTATAAAAATTATAGTTTGAACAATCTGTTCTGTTTTTATAAGCTATGGGAAAAACTAAAATTTGCTAAATATTTATGCAAAAACTATTGACATTTTTGTAGATTTTAATATAATAGAGCCACTTGCGAAAGTACATTACTTTTTACAAGTATCTCTAAAAAGCTCATTTCATTGTGCTTTTTGGTACATTGTTGAAGAAATTACAAAACAACTTGTTTGACTTTTGCATTTCTTAAATAAAACAATTTGGGCCATTAGCTCAGCTGGTAGAGCAACAGACTCTTAATCTGTGGGTCGCAGGTTCGAAGCCTGCATGGCTCAATTATTGTATCTTAAAAAACCCGTGAAAATTTTAATGTTCACGGGTTTTTTAATGCCTTAAACTTTGAATTTGTTTACTTCATTTGATAAGTCGGAAATGCTTTCTTTGTTTTGCTGTGAAAGTTCATTTACTTCTTGGACAGCATTATTTATCTGAATAACACCGCTTGTCATCTCGTTCATGCTATCGGTTATGATTTTGGAAATATCCATTAGTTTTTGCATTTCAACTGACATTTTTTCACCACCTGTCAACATTTCGTCAGAGCCGTTTATAATTTTTGTGCCTATGGAATTTACTGTATCTACAAGCGAAAGAAGTTGCTTAATTTGAGCATTTCGTATTTCTACAGTTTTTATTATTTCTTCGCTCATTTTTTCTACACCGTTTACTTTTGTATATATTGCTGTGAATTTATCTTCTATATTTTTTGATGAAGAAGATACAGTTTCAATTTCCGTACGCAGTCCTTTAAGAACCTTCGTAATGACCTTTCCTTGTGTGCTGGATTCTTCTGCAAGTTTTCTGATTTCATCGGCAACAACGGCAAAACCCTTGCCGGAATCTCCGGCGTGGGCGGCTTCAATTGCCGCATTCATAGCTAAAAGGTTTGTCTGGCTTGCAATGTTTTGAATTATGCTTGTTGCCTCTAAAAGACTACCGGATTCTTCTGTTATTTTTTGTACTTTAACATTTGATGCCTGTATAACATCTTTGCCTTCACTGGCTTCTTTTACCAACTCGTCAATTAAAGCATTGTTGTTTTTCATAACCGACTTTGTAGTATCATTGGTTTGTTTGCTTTCTTCTATCACTTTAAGCAGATCATTTATTGTAACAGACTGATTATTGATAGTATCATTTATCTGCTTAACTTTATTTATGAATTCATCTATACTTGCAGATGTTTCCGTAACACTGCTGCTTTGATTAAGAACATGATTTTTGACACCTTTAATTGTTGCTTGAATTTGATTTATTGCCCCTGCGGTTTCATACATATTGGTAGAAAGAGTTTCTCCTACGAATCCCATATTGTGAGTGTTTTTTAGAACATTTTTTATTGATCCTCCAATTTTTTCTATCGTTCTGTTAAAATAAAGAGCCAAATCTCTGGTTTCGTCATTTCCTCTTACCGGTAATCTTGAAGTTAAATCTCCGTCTCCTTCAGAAATATTTTTAAGTGATGAAACGGCTAACCTTATCGGTTTTGTAATATGGTACGAAATAAAATATGTAAAAGTCAAAAAGAGCAGTAATAGCACAGCACCCGTGATAATCAATAGTTTTAATGATTCATAGTACTCTTCATAAACTTCTTCGGCACTCATAAATGCAATTAATTTCCAATTTAACTTTTCAATCATGTATATATTTGCAATATATTTTTGATTATCCATATCCAGTGTTAATTTACCGGAAGTTACATCCGTAAACTTATTAAAATCTTTGACTGAAACTTCTTCTAATTTTTTAAAATTAAAATCATTATGTTTAGGATCTGCTAAAATAGTATTGTCGTCTTGTACCATCATAACATATCCTGTTTTTCCTATTTTTAATGATGAAAGCATGTCTGTCAAAGTTTTAAGTGTTATTTCAATACTGACATTTCCAATATGCTTATTTTCAAAAGATAAAACGCTATGTGATATAGATACAACAACATCACCTATTGATGAAGGATATGCGTTTGTTATAATGGCCTTACCCATAGAGGCAGTTGCATCTATATACCATGGTCTCTTTCGTGGATCATATCCGCCTGAAAGAGATTTATCGCAGGTGGAAGTATAACCGCCGCATTTGACACCCATGAACACACAAACAAATTCAGGATAGGCTTGATCTACTTTTAAAAAAAGATCATATATTTTTTGCTCTACAGGACTTTTTTCAATCGTGGTAACATCGGACACACTTGTTTTGTTAAAATATTTATTAAACGTAATATCGGCACTTCTGACATCGGGGTGGGTTGAAAGCATCTTTACCGTATTTATTGCATTATCAAAAAAAGAATTTATATTATGCTCGATTAGCTTCATATCCAGCATCATGTTTTCATCAAATTGTTTTTCACTTTTTTTCTTTATTCGTGAACCAAGAATGGCGGAAACAGCAATCAACAATATTATGATAGAAACTGCGAATACAGTCATAATTTTTTTTCTAATTGAAAAGTTCTTTTTCATCTAAGCCTCCAAGGATTTAAATTTGAAACTTTAGTATTACAGAGTGTAACTTGCAAGGCTTTAAATTTTTTTCCGTCTAAATTTTT
>PDWI01001593.1_pt1 | contig 43354 bp, 31 predicted proteins | sample 1430891 | NCBI WGS metagenome assembly PDWI01 (sample SAMN01162508, study PRJNA174530) | Oral metagenome, whole genome shotgun sequencing project. | biome: Marine environment; feature: Marine mammal; material: Swab sample of the gingival sulcus; isolation source: swab sample of gingival sulcus... | reverse complement strand
GAACTTATCTGGCGAGAGTTTTTTATCCAGATCCTCTTCCACTTTCCGCATGTGGAAAACGAAGCGTTCAAACCGGCTTACAGTGCCATTCCCTGGCGCAATGAGATCCGTGATATTGAGCGATGGCAAACAGGAACCACCGGATTTCCCCTCGTGGATGCAGGAATACGAGAGTTAAACGCTACCGGTTTTATGCACAATAGAGTTCGAATGGTCACTGCGGGTTTTCTCGTCAAAGATCTTTTGGTTGACTGGCGTGTGGGAGAACTCTGGTTTGCCCAACATCTAATGGATTACGAGTTGGCTTCCAATAATGGGAACTGGCAGTGGGCTGCCGGTACAGGTTGTGATGCCGCGCCCTACTTCAGAATCTTTAACCCCACCTCCCAACAGAAACAGTTTGACCCCGAACGAACCTATATCAAAAGGTGGATTCCGGAGTATGGGACACCCTCTTATGCAAAAGAGATGATAAACCACAAGGAGGCAAGGACAAGGGCTATAGCCCATTATAAACGCTATCGGAAGGGATAGTCTTCCGATTTTGGCAACGATATCTATTCTATCCTTCTCAGCACCAACGACCAGCGTTTTTTTACACGACAGGCGGTGAAGGGATAATATGAATCTTTCCGATGAAACCTGAGATGGGGGATAGCGTAAAAAAACCGGCAGTTAAAGACAAATACGGATGTCTTCAGCTGCCGGTTTGGAATGCTATAGCAATTCCCGCTACGGTTATTAACTGAAAGAGAGAATGGATTTCTTGATTCTTTCAATGGCTTCCATCAGCTCTTCCTCAGTGATAACCAAAGGAGGAGCAAAACGGATAATGTGTTGGTGGGTAGGCTTGGCAAGTACGCCATTCTCTGCCATCTTTACACACACATCCCATGCTTCTTTACCGTTGTTGGGACGGATTACCACAGCATTCAAAAGTCCTTTACCGCGAACCAGTTCGATCATGTCGGAACCGATTTTCTCCATTTCAGCGCGGAATATGGCCCCCAGTTTTTCAGCCCGCTCTGCGAGTTGTTCCTCTTTTACCACTTCCAAAGCAGCCATTGCCACGCGGGCAGCCACCGGGTTTCCGCCAAAGGTGGAACCGTGTTCACCCGGCTTGATACACATCATGATCTCGTCATCGGCCAAGACGGCGGAGATGGGATAAACACCCCCGGAAAGAGCTTTTCCAAGGATCAGGATATCAGGACGAACTCCCTCATGGTCTACGGCCAACAATTTACCGGTACGTGCAATTCCCGTCTGTACTTCATCGGCGATAAAAAGGACATTGTGCTTCTTACAAAGGTCGAACGACTTTTTCAGGTATCCATCTTCCGGCACAAAGACGCCTGCCTCTCCCTGAATAGGTTCTACCAGGAATGCTGCTACATTAGGATCACTGAGTTCGCGCTCAAGAGCTTCCAGGTCATTGTAGGGAATGGTTACAAACCCGGGGGTGTAAGGGCCAAAATCCTTATAAGCGTCCGGATCAGTTGACATGGAGATAATGGTGATCGTTCTTCCATGAAAATTATTCTCACATACAACGATCTTCGCCTGATTCTCAGGAATTCCTTTTTTCAAATAACCCCACTTACGAGCAAGCTTAAGGGCTGTTTCGTCACCTTCTGCTCCGGAGTTCATGGGTAACACCTTATCGTAGCCAAAATATTCCGTTACATACTTTTCATAAACACCCAAGGCATCGTTAAAGAATGCGCGCGAGGTAAGAGTTAACGTTTCAGCCTGTGTTTTGAGTGCTCCCACAATCTTTGGGTGGCAGTGCCCTTGGTTTACTGCAGAATAGGCCGAAAGAAAGTCAAAATACTCTTTTCCTTCCACATCCCATACTTTGGCTCCTTTTCCTTTTGCTAAGACAACAGGTAGCGGATGATAGTTATGTGCACCATACTTGTCCTCCAGTGCAATCAACTCCTTAGAAGATAATTTTTTAACCATGAGAAAAAAAGTGTTTAAAAGTTTACGTAAGATTTCTGCAAAGGTAATTTTTTATTGATGAGGGCATACGCCCCCTTACAAAAAAATAAATGTTAGCTTTGCACCCTTATAGTAGAATGGCATGGTATCCATCAAACCATAAAACATCAGTGATGAAAAGAATAATTGCATCCGTTATACTTTTATTTGTCGTCTTTTGTACAACCATATATGCTCAAACGGGAACCATTCGAGGGTTTGTCTATGAGGAGGAGACCGGAGAGCCAGCCCTATTCGTGAATGTCTACCTGGCGAAAACCACCCTGGGAGCCGCAACGGATATCAACGGGTACTTTGTGATTGATAAAATTCCCTTTGGAGACTACAAGCTTATGATCAAATCCGTAGGTTACGATTCGTTGGTGATGCCCGTCTCCATACGGGAGAAGAAGGTATACAGCATCAACCTCAACATTCGTGCCTCTTCCACCAACATTGAAGGCGTGGTTGTTTCTGCGGAGCGCCAGGAGGCTAAAACGGAGACCAACACGTCAGTGGTTAAGATCTCGCCCAAACAGATCAACAAAATTCCTTCGGTGGGAGGGCAAAAAGACTTTGCCCAGTACCTGCAAGTGCTTCCCGGAGTTATCTTTACCGGTGATCAGGGGGGACAGCTCTACATCCGAGGAGGATCTCCCATTCAAAACAAGGTGCTTCTTGATGGGATGATCATCTACAACCCTTTTCACTCCATTGGACTCTTCTCCGTCTTTGATACCGATCTAATGAGTAACGCAGAGGTTTACACCGGAGGTTTTGGCGCTGAATATGGGGGAAGGATCTCCTCGGTGATGGACATCCGCACACGCGACGGAAACAAAACCCGCTTCTCCGGAAAAATAGATGCTTCTACATTTGGCGCTAAAGCCCTGTTGGAAGGCCCCCTCAAGAAAAAGATTGATAATTCAGGGAGTGCCTCTTTCGTTCTCTCGGCTAAGACCAGCTATTTACAACAAGCTGCAGACAATCTCTACGCATACATCCCCGATGGGCTTCCCTACTCTTACAAGGACCTGTACGGTAAGGTCAGCCTTAACAGCGCCAATGGAAGTAAGTTCAACCTCTTTGGATTTAATTTTAACGATGCGGTAAAGGGTTACAAAGATCTGGCCAACTTTAATTGGGACAGTTATGGAGCCGGGATGAACTTCGTTATCATCCCGGGAAAGACCCCCACGCTGTTGGAGGGGAACTTCGCCTGGTCGAACTACCAGATCTCCATGACAGAACAAGACAAGAAACCTCGAACCAGTACCATTGACGGCTTTAATCTGGGGTTAACCTTCACCTACTTCCTTGGAAAAGATGAGATCAAGTACGGCGTAGAGATGTTGGGGTTCAACACGGACTTCAATTTCTACAACAGCTTTGGCCTGAAGATTCAACAGGAAGAACACACCACGGAGATTGGCATGTACATCAAGTATAAGGGGACGTTTCAAAAATGGATCCTGGAGCCCAGCTTCCGATTTCAGTACTACGCCAGCCTTAACAACCCTTCACCCGAACCACGCCTGGCCATGAAGTATAACGCCACGGAGCGATTGCGCTTCAAATTGGCTGCCGGAATCTATTCTCAAAACCTCATCAGTGCCACCTCTGACAAGGATGTGGTCAACCTCTTTTACGGCTTTCTTTCGGGACATGAAGACCTCCCCCAATCTTTTCGGGGGAAAAAGCTCACACACAAGCTACAAAAAGCCAATCACGCTATTTTGGGGGTTGAATATGACCTGACCAATACCATCACCCTCAATGTGGAGAGCTATATCAAAGATTTTACACAGTTAACAAATCTCAACAGAAATAAGATCTACAATGACACTCCTCAGAACAGGAACAAGCCGGACTACCTGAAGAATGATTTTGTAATTGAACAGGGAAAGGCTTATGGGGTTGATTTAGTGCTAAAGTATGACTATCGTCGTCTCTATGTTTGGGCTGTTTACTCCCACGGCTACATCACCCGCATGGATGAGATACAGCGCTATGTTCCCCATTACGACAGGCGACACAATGTTAATATGTTGGGAACCTACACAATGGGGCAAGATTTAAGTTGGGAACTTAGCGTCCGTTGGAACTTTGGCTCCGGATTTCCCTTCACCCTCACACAAGGATTCTATGAACAGCTGCTTTTCACCGGTGGCATCTTTGAGGATTACCTCACCACCAACGGAGAGATGGGGATTCTATATGCAGACCTCAATACAGGGCGCCTTCCCTACTATCACCGTTTAGATATCAACCTCAAGAAACAGTGGGAACTGAAACATAGAACCAAAATTGAGGCCACCGTGGGCGTTACCAATGTGTATAACCGTAAGAACATTTTTTACATCGACAGGGTGACCGGAGAACGCATCAACCAGTTACCGATTCTCCCCAGTGCAGGGCTAAATATCTCCTTCTAAGAGGCTTTTAGCAGAGAGACAACGGGAGCCGTTAGCCGTCTAACCCTTTACGTATTTCTCTTCTTTATTTGATTTATGAATCGGAGTGTAAAAAGCTTATAATGTTCCTTTTTTACGGAAGTTAGTGTTTCTGTGTCGTAACTTAAAGCTTTTAAATCCTTGCTTATTAATTGTTTATTGAAGAGCTACTTCTAATTTACCTACGTTAATAGGCAAAATGATGTCAATATCAATCGATCATCTTTTTAATGAATTAACGTGAAGCATTAATGCCATTCCTCCGTTAAAAACGGAAGGAATTCTCTGTAAACCAACCCCTCACGTAATGGCAAAGCACAAATAACCTTTTCAACAAGGATCTTATCTGCTTTCTTATTTTGTTTTGATCCTTGATTAATCCAGTTTACTCCATAAAGTCAGCGTTTTGAGAAGAGGCTGTGTAGAAGGTTCGAATTCGAGGCTTGCGAAGGCTGAGAAATGGGGTTTACTAAGGTAAATGACCATTGGGAAGAGAAGCATAACGAAGAAGTCGGACGTTATGGACGAACACGATTTACTCCTTTCGTTGGGTGTCAATGGTAATGGTCACAGGGCCGTCGTTGACCAGTTCCACCTTCATCATGGCACCGAAAATACCGGACTGCACGGCAATACCGCTATCCACAGCCAGTTGTTTTTTAAAGGCTTCATAGAGTGCGGTTGCTTTCTCCGGACGGGCTGCCCGAATATAGGAGGGGCGATTCCCTTTCCTGGTGTTGGCATGCAGCGTAAACTGACTAACCACCAACAGGCCACCGCCCACCGCCATCACGGAGCGGTTCATCACCCCATTTTCATCATCAAATATGCGCAGTTTGCTGATTTTGGCGCTCATCCATGCCAAATCCTCCTGCGTATCCGCCTCTTCAAATCCCGCAAGGATCATCAATCCCGACTTGATCTTTCCCACCACCTTCTCTTCAACTGTCACGGAGGCTCGCTCCACTCTTTGTATAACCACACGCATCGTTTACCAATAGTTTAATGGATCTTCAATATCTTCCTTCAAAATATGCATATAATTACGATAACGGGAGGGGGCTATTAGGCCAGCCTCCACGGCCTCTTTAACGGCGCATCCCGGCTCGTTGGTATGGGTACAGTTGTGAAACCGGCAACGGTGCATCCGGCTTCTCATCTCCGGAAAGCGTTGAGCCACCTCCACTCTCTCCATATCCACCAGGCCAAACTCCTTTATTCCGGGGGTGTCCACAAGGTAGCCGCCCTGTTTTAAGATATGCATCTGTGCAAAAGTGGTGGTATGCTTCCCCTTGTTATGCACCTGAGAGATCACACCCGTCTTCAGGTCCAACTCCGGGTCAATGGCATTGGCAAGAGCCGACTTTCCCACTCCGGAGTGTCCAGCCAACAGGGAGACCTTCCCCGCCAGCAAGTGACGAATCTCATCCATCCCTTCTCCCGTCTTAGCGGATACACTCACACAGTGGTATCCTATATCTTCATAGAGCCGCACCATTTCTCCATGTTTATGGGCAAGCGCTTCGTCATACAGGTCAATCTTATTGAATACCAATAGAACCGGAATATGATACGCCTCCGCCGTTACCAGGAAACGATCGATAAAACCGGTGCTTGTCCGGGGAAAGGCTAAGGTAACCACAAAAATGGCCTGGTCAAGGTTTGCCGCAATGATGTGGGTCTGTTTTGATTGCCGGGTAGCCTTACGAATGATGTAGTTCTCCCTTTTCAGAATTTTCTTGATCACGGGGATCTCTCCTCCGGAGCGCTCAACCTCCACCCGGTCGCCCACGGCCACAGGGTTGGTCGATTTGATACCCTGCATGCGAAACTTGCCTCGAATCTGACACTCCACCACCCCCTCTTCCCCCAGATGCACGGAGTAGTGACTCCCGGTGGAACGCAACACCAACCCGATATGATTCGTAATCGTCATAAGCAGCCGTAAAAATACAATTTCCCTTCGTACTATGATAATTCAAACAGTTTTCCGGGCAGCACACGGATAATTCCGTCAAATTCCATCTTCAACAACAGAGAGGAGAGTTCGCTGCTCCCTATTTTGGTAAGATGGGAGAGATAATCGATTCCGGAAGCTCCCTGTTTCAGGAGCACACGATAGATCATCTGTTCTTTCTCCGACATCTCCACAAAAAGGCTTGGGTGGGTTTGCTTAGCGGCCACAGGTGTTTTCCATCCCATCATATAGAGCACATCCTCTGCCGACTGGATCAGTGCCGCTTTATTCACCTTGATCAGGTGGTTACACCCCTCGGAATAGTCATCGCTCCACCTTCCCGGGACGGCAAAGACATCCCGGCTATAGGAGTGGGCGATTTCCGCGGTGATCAGGGCACCCCCCTTCGCGGCCGCTTCCACCACTACAATGGCATCGCACAATCCGGCAATGATGCGATTTCTTTTGGGAAAGTTCTCCCGATCGGGCACCGTATCCACAAAAAACTCTGTCACCAGCCCTCCCTGCTCTACCATCTTACGGGCCAAAGCCATATTCTGTTTGGGGTAAATAATGTCCAACCCGTGTCCCAGCACGGCAATGGTGGGAAGCCCTACACTCAAGGCGGCACGGTGCGCTTGGGTATCAATACCATAAGCTAAACCACTTACAATAGTCACCCCGTAACCGGCCATCCCTTTTACGATCTTCTCGGTGATATGCCTTCCTGCCTCCGTAGCCTTTCGTGTACCCACCACTCCCAGCACACGTCGTCCATTGAGCAGGGAAGAGCCCTTATAAAAGAGCATAAAGGGTGCATCGGGGCAGTGTGCCAAGCGAACGGGATAGTCCCGATCCCAAGGGGAGAGAAAGGTGGCTCCCAACTTACAAAGTTGACGATATTGCGCCTCTGCTGCCGGCAAATAGCCATTGGATAAGATCTCCTCTATCACCTTATGAGTAAGTCCTTTTATCAACCTTAGCGCCGGGGGACTCTCCCTAAAAAGCGCCTCTGCACTACCATAATGGTCCAACAACCTTCGAAGGGTCACATCGCCCAACCCCGGAGTCATCTTCAGTGCAATACGATAAATCCATTCCTTCTCCATCCAATCTCAAACTTTTCACGCCCTATGGTTATTCCAAGGCAGGGCCAACGATGTCACATTCCTCAAAAAATGCTTTCCATCCCCCTATCTATACCGGAATTGCCAAAACGTACCCTTGATGGTTCAAACCAGCTTTCCTTTTTCAGGCTTCACAAGCCTCGAATTCGAGCTTTCTAGACAGGTGCTGCTCAAAACTTTGATTTTATGGACAGGCACGGAGTAGTTTTCTGCAGGAAAACAACAAACACTTCTACGCTCTTTTTCAGAAGGTTCTAAGTATTGGGTATTTGTGCTGTTAGCCAAAGGGGGGGAGCAAAAGTTGTCATCGAGCATTAGGCGTTCTATCAAATTATCCTACTTTTGTTATCAAAAAGAGACGATATGTTACTAAATTTCATCAGATGGAGCGTAGACCCAAGGATCTTTCCAAGCTGGGCAACAGGATTATACTTAGCCTACATGTTGGTAGGATGGATGATCAAAAAAGAGGGTAAACCGGAACGGCTTACCGACACCTTAGCACTATGGGTCATTGGAGCAGCCATCATTGGGGCACGGTTGGGGCACTGTTTTTTCTACGAACCGGCATATTACCTCTCTAACCCATGGGAAATCCTGATGATATGGAAGGGGGGGCTGGCAAGCCATGGGGCAGCAGTCACCATTCCCTTAGCATTGTGGCTCTTCGCTCGCAAATACAAAGAAACGTACCAGATCAACCTTATTTGGCTCTTCGACAAACTGGCGGTAGCAGTTCCCATTCCGGCCTTTTTGATCCGTATGGGCAACCTTATGAACTCTGAGATTTATGGGGTAGCAACCTCCATGCCGTGGGGTTTTATCTTTGAACGGAATGGCGAGACCATTCCCAAACACCCCACCCAAATCTACGAAGGAGCAGCCTATCTTGCCATCTTTTTATTCCTCTACGTGCTCTACCGAAGAAAAGGTACGCAACTAAAGCCAGGACTACTCTCAGGGCTCTTTTTCTTTCTGCTGTTCACGGCACGCTTTCTTATCGAATATATCAAGAACCCACAGGTGGACTTTGAGGTTGGATTGCCTCTCTACATGGGACAAATCCTAAGCCTCCCCCTGATCCTTATCGGATTATGGCTTATCTTCCGCAAAAAAAGTTACGAGAAGAGCTAAAACCCTATCGAAAATAGGATATCTTCTCATCAATAATGGCCTCAATCTCATCAGCAAGTTCCGTGCGATCGTATTGACGAGCCAACATAGAGAGGTTTTGCAAAGAACTGAAAGCGATGGACATCTCCTCTTCGTAATGGTTTAAAAACTCATTACTCAACCGCAAATAGTAGTCGATATCCTCGGTATAACGGTCCTCAATGAGACGCGCCAGGCTGTCTCCTTTCTCAAACTCATCCGCCATATAATAGATCTGAACAAATGGAACGGTGTAGTAGTCAAAGGGGAATTTCTCGTGGGGAAATTCCGTAAGGCCACGATCCATCAACTTAACCGCTTTTTCTACTTCTCCCTCTTCCAAAAGCCCTTGCGCCACACGATAATAATTTTGCTTAGGGATAGAGCTATTCCGAGCACTTTCACGATCAATTACCACATCCGGCTTATTAAGCCCTCCCCAAGAACACTTCTCCATCAAGATCTCATAGGAGCGCTCAGGATTTACCCCCCCTATACGATCCACAAAACCATTGGTAGCTTTCACCGGCATAAAACGATACACAAATCCTTCCAGTTGACAGTACTTATCCACATCAAAGCTGGAAGCTACCGTACCAGGATTAGAAAAATAGATGGGACGGCTCCAATCATTGGTAGCCAAAAAATCGAGTAAGACAAGATCATTCTTATATAGATAATTACTCTTGATATCCCACTCCACAACATCCACAATCTCATCGGCAAGCTCGGGAGGCACAATACCATTGGCAAGTACTTTCTCCTTATCAACGGTTAGTTTCACCTTTTTAGTGGGGAAGAAATTAATCCTTTTACCTCCCTGCACCGGAAGTTTTGAACCTGTTCCTTCGGAAGCCACAAAGTCGACCAACTTCTTCAACTCCACACGCTCTTCCACACGCGGATAGTAAGGAACAATCTCATTTACCCCTTTGTCGTACTGTTTAGGAGTAAGAGTAAAGGGCAAAGGTTCGGAATCATAGATTTTCCGCGCCAACTGATGGCTATACCAATCGGAAGAGGAGAGCATAAAGTTCACCACCCGCACATCCGTACGAATCCCCTCAACCTCCTGGGCATACCACAAAGGGAAGGTATCATTATCACCATTGGTAATTAAGATAGCGTTAGGAGCACAAGAGTTGAGGTAGTTAGCTGCAAAATCGCGAGCAGCATATTTCCCCGAACGATCGTGATCATCCCATCCCTCTTTGGCCATAATCCCAGGTACCAAAAGAAGACAAACCAAGGTGGCAACGACCCCACTCATCTTCGCCCCCATAATCTTTTTAAAGCCCTCAGCTACAGCCATCACACCAAATCCAATCCAAATGGAGAAGGCCATAAAAGAACCGGCATAAGCATAATCCCTCTCACGAGGTTGGAAAGGGTACTGGTTAAGGTAAACAATAATAGCCAAACCTGTCATCAGAAAGAGGAGTCCTACCACCAGGGTTCCTTTAGGATCCCTCACCAGTTGGTAGAGGATTCCCACAATACCCAGCAACAGGGGCAGCATATAAAATTTATTGTGTGCCGGGTTTTTCATGCTGGAGGGCAAGTCACTCTGCTCTCCAAGGCGCACCCGATCGAGGCCATTTATTCCGGTAATCCAGTTTCCATTTTTCACCCCACCATGGCCTTCAATATCATTCTGTCGGCCGGAGAAGTTCCACATAAAGTACCGCATATACATGTGCGAAACCTGATAGCGGAAGAAGAAGGTTAGGTTCTCCCCAAAGGTGGGTTTCTGCCGCATCTCTGAGCTACCGTCGCCGTTTTGCACCCGGATTTGCCGTCCGCTCAGTCCGCCCCAGGTCCGATAGGCTTTCTCCACGCGGCTGCGACGCCCCGGCTCCGGAGGCATATACCACATCCGTGGCAACAATGTTTTGAATCGCTTATCATAATTCGGCTCTGCTCCTTTCTTATCATCGGTCACCACGTAACGCCCCTTCTCATCGTCCCGAACGTAGACAGGATTTCCATCCCGATAGGGCTCGTTGGCATCCAGTGGCGCATCCCAATAGGCTCCATAGAAGATGGGCCAATCACCATACTGGTCCCGGTTGAGGTAAGAAAGCAAGTTAATGGCATTGTCGGGACTATTCTCGTTGATGGGAGTGTTGGTATTTGCCCGAATCACCAGCATTAGGAAAGAGCTGTATCCAATGAGGATAAAGATCAGGCTAAGCACCACATTATTCCAGAGTAGACTCCTCTTCTTGATGGTATAGAACACGCCAAACACCAATAATCCCAGCAAAAAGATCAAGTAAAAAACGGTTCCGGTGTTAAAAGGCAACCCTAAGGTGTTTACGAAAAAAAGCTCGAACGAACCTGCCAGTTTCACCACCATGGGGATGATACCATACATGATAAAGGCAATCAGAAAGAAAGAGGCCAAAATTGTAAGGATGGTTCCCTTGGGAGTGACCGAGAACTTCTTGAAATAGTAGATCAGCGCGATGGCAGGAATGGCCAACAAGTTAAGCAGGTGAACCCCAATACTAAGCCCCACCAAAAAAGCAATTAAGAGTAACCATCGCTCGGCACCCTCTTCATGAGCCACCCGTTCCCAGCGAAGAATAGCCCAGAAAACCAGTGCTGTAAACATGGTAGACATGGCATACACCTCCCCTTCCACGGCGGAGAACCAGAAAGAATCACTAAAGGTAAAAGCAAGAGCACCCACTACGCCGGCACCCAATACGATGATCCCCTGCGATTGAGACATCTTCTCACCAGCCTTCACAAAAATCTTCTGCGCAAGCATGGTAATTGACCAAAACAGAAAGAGAATGGTAAAGCTACTACTCAGCGCAGACATCACATTGATCATCTTGGCCACATTAGCCTCATTGCCAAAGGCAAAAAGGGCAAAGAAACGTCCAAGAAGCTGAAAAAGAGGTGCCCCCGGAGGATGCCCCACCTGCAACTTATAGGCTGTTGCAATATATTCTCCACAGTCCCACCAACTGGCAGTGGGCTCCAAGGTTAGAAAATAGGTTAACGTGGCAATGGCGAAGACCACCCAACCGACCACGTTATTTGTACGCTTAAAGTTCTCCATGAATTTCTTCCTATTAAGAATAATACCGTGGCGAAAATAAGAATTATCTCTCAGAAAATAGTGGCCCTTTCACATCTTTTATGAAAGAAAACCCTCCCCACTGGAAAAAAAAATAACGCCCTTTTCTAAAATATGTTTTGATAAATAAAAAAAACGTTATATTTGCAGTCCCAAACGGGAAGGATGTCCGATGGTGTAATTGGCAACACGTCTGATTTTGGTTCAGAAGAGTCCAGGTTCGAGCCCTGGTCGGACAACGAAAAAAAAGCTACTTCATGGAAGTAGCTTTTTTTGTATTTCCCCATCGCCTCCCCAAAAAGCTTCATCGTACCACAAGGGATAAGTCTCCAAGGGTTATTTCCAGACTAAATTGATAAACTGTTTGAATCCATCGGTTGATAATGATTAACCAGAGTCTGTCTATCCACAATATCCTCATAACCATAATACGACTGAAAACAAAACGTGCGCCTTGAGGGCGCACGCTGTATCGGTGATCCCACCGGGATTCGAACCCAGATCGTCAGAACCGGAATCTGATATTCTATCCATTGAACTATGGGACCCTTAAAGGACGCAAAGATACAAAGTTTTTATCAATTTCTATGGTTGCTCCTCAGCAATCACATATCCGCCCTCTTCGCCACCCCCCGGTCCCAACTCAATAAGCCGGGAAGCGGCACCCATTAGCTGCTCATTGTGGCTAATCACAAGGAGGGTATGCCCTTTCTCCAGGATCTCCCCCAACAGCACCAACAGCTTCTCCACGTCGGCATAATGAAGGCCGGTGGCGGGTTCATCCAGCAAGAATAACGCCCTCCCTTTTACCGACAGTCGTCTCACCAGGTCTACCCTTTGGCGCTCTCCCCCGCTCATCTCCACCAAGCGTTGTCCCACCTGCAAATAGCCCAAGCCCGCCCGGACCAGCAATTGCAACACCGCCGTGATGGGGGCAATCCCTGAAAAAAGCGCCAACATACGACTCACATTCATCTGCAACAGTTCCCCCATGGAGACCGACCCATACCGTACAGCCAGCACCTCCGGTTTAAACCGCAAGCCACCACATGCCGGACACACCTTCTCCACATCCGAAAGGAAATCCATGGTAACCGACAGAACCCCACTCCCCCGGCACTTGTCACAGCGCCCCTTTCCGCCATTTATGGAGAAGTCACCCTTTTTCAGTCCTGCAGCCTTCGCTTCCGGTGTAGCGGCAAAAAGGGCACGAATGGGATCCCATAGGCCCACCCGGGAGAGCAACATGGATCCTCCGGTTCCCCTGGCCACCTGCTGCTCCACACGCACCACCTCATCAAAATGCTCAAACCCACTGATGTGGCTACAGTTCACGGCACTTCCTGCGCTGTAGCTATCGTACACCACCCGATGCATCAACGAAGACTTCCCACTACCGGAAACCCCGGTAATCACCGTCATTAATCCCACGGGAATCCCTATGGAAAGGTTCTTTAGGTTATGGGCTGTGGCTCCCTCAATCCAAAGCATCTTCTCATCACCCTGCCTTTTTTTAAGCGGTGAAGGACGACAAAGATCCGACCGGAGATAGTGCCCCGTCAACGAATCTTTCTCCTCGCAGATTGCTTGGGGCGTACCCCAAAAAACAACCTCCCCACCGTGGGCTCCGGCTCCCGGCCCCATATCAATAAGATAGTCAGCCGCCCGCATCACCGACTTATCATGCTCCACCACCAACAGGGTGTTGCCATTATCGGCCAACTCCCGCAGTACCTCCAACAGCGCCGCCACATTCTTTCGATGAAGTCCAATGGTAGGTTCATCGAGGATATAGGTAATCCCCGTCAACTTGGCTCCCAATTGGGTTGCCAGGCGAAGGCGCTGCACCTCTCCCCCGCTGAGGGAGAGGGAAGGGCGGTTCAACGAGAGGTAACCCAGTCCAAGACGGGCCACAAGCTCCCCCTGGTGCAGGAGAGAAGCGCGAATAGCGTGAAGTACCGGAAGGTCGATGGCCTTCCAACACGCCAGAAGCTCTTCGATAGGCATGGCGGCCATCTCCGCAATATCCAAGCCTGCCAGGGTGTATGCTAATGCCTCTTTTACCAGACGCTTACCCCCACACGTCTGGCAAGGCACCTCTTTCAACAGCGGACGAATCACATCACCTCGCTTATCCTGATGTTTACGGCCATACTCCTCATCGATATAGTGAACAAACCCCTTCCAAGGCCCTGTAAATTGGTGTGTACCCTCACGCTTACCACGCTTATAGACCCATTCCACCTCATACAGGATCTCTTCTCCGGTACCATACAGTGCCACCTCTTTCTCCCGGGCACTAAGGGAGGCAAAGGGCCTGGAGAAATCCATCTCCAAACGGTTTCCCACAGCTTTAAGAATGGCCACATACTGTCCGTGGGGATCTCCGTAAAAGGCGCCCGTCTTGGTGCCGGAAAGGGCACCATCCAACAAACTTTTTCCCTTATGGGTAATAAACTTCAACGGATCCGCCGTAAGGTGCATCCCCAACCCTCTACACTGGGGGCAGGCTCCGGACTGATGGTTAAAGGAAAAATGTGACGAGAGCAGTTCTTTGGCCGGCCTCCCCGAAGCATCTACTGCCGCCCGGGAATAGGCCAACCGCAAAAGATCATACATCTCGGTCATGGTCCCCACGGTAGAGCGGGGACTCCCCCTAAAAAAGGACTGGGAGATCGCCACGGGAGGGCTCATTCCCCTGATGGCCTCTACCTTGGGGGCATCGGGCAGATTCATCCTTGTACGTTCCCACGCCGAGAAATTCTCCGCATAGCGCCGCTTTCCTTCCGCAAAGAGCGTATCAAAAGCCAAGGAGCTCTTTCCTGAACCGGAAACCCCCGTAATCACCGTCATCTTACCATGCAGGATCCTCACATCCAATTTCTTCAAGTTGTGGGTTTCAGCTCCCAGAATCTCCACAAAGGGCAAGGGCGATACCGGACTAAAAACCTCCTGCTCCTCAACCGGGGAGAGGGTGTACTTTTGGGGATGCCCGGAAAAGACCACCTCTCCACCCTCTGTACCACTCCCGGGACCCAGCTCCACCAACCAGTCACACTGGCGGAGGAAGAGGGGATGATGGGCGATAGCCAGCACCGTATTTCCTGCCGCGACCAACTCATCAAGCGCCTTAATCAAGACCTTCACATCCCGATTGTGCAGCCCGGTGGTGGGCTCATTCAACACATAGAGCGTCTTCCCGGATACCCCCTTCACCAATTCGGAGGCCAACTTGATACGCTGCGCCTCTCCTCCCGACAAGGTGGTAGCAGGTTGACCCAGCGTAAGATAACCCAACCCCAACTGCTGAAGAGTAACCACATAACGAAAGAGGAGCTTCTCCGTGGCAAAGCACGCCACCGCTTCGTCCACCGTCAAACTTAACACCTCATGAATATTCATGCCGTGCCACTGAACCGCAAGCGTCTCATGATTAAACCGTTTTCCCCCACACGACTCACAGGGCAGATCCACCTCACCCAAAAAGTGCATGCCCACCTGAACAACGCCGGCGCCCTGGCAGGTCTCACAACGCCCCCCCTTGTTGTTAAAGGAGAAGCGTCCCTTTTTCCATCCACGCGCTTTGGCCTCCGGCAACGCCGCAAAAAGGTTGCGGATATGATCCGACAACCCGGTATAGGTAGCCGGGTTGGAACGGGGAGTCCGTCCGATGGGTGACTGATCCACAAACACCAACTTCTCAATGCCCTCCAAACCCTCAATGGCTTTGTAGGTAGGAGATGCTATGGTCTCGCCATAAAGTTGATGCCGCAACTTCGAAATTAGGGTCTGCTCCACCAGGCTCTTCTTTCCGGCACCACTCACCCCGGTAACCACATTAAAACCTCCACGCAAAAACGACACACTGATCTCCTTCAGGTTATGGGTATGAACGCCCTCCATCACAATCCTCGCCCCAGGTTTTTCTTTGCAACGGTTATCCCGGTGAAATCCGGCCTTAACCTGTAGGTTTGCATCCACCACCTCCTGCTTCACCGGCCCGTTATAGCGCACTTCGCCCCCATGCACACCGGCATCCGGACCGATATCCACCAACCAATCCGCCGCCAGCATTGTCTCACGGTCGTGTTCAATAACGATGACCGTGTTACCCTGTTGGTTCATCCGTCTCAACACCCGCATCAACTTCCGATGTTCTGTGTAGTGCAGGCCAACAGAGGGTTCATCGATCACATAGATCATCCCCTGCAGTCCGGAAAGCACCTTGGAAGCCAGCCTTATCCGTTGAGACTCGCCCCCGCTCAGGCTGGTGGACTCACGGGAGAGGGTTAGATAAGATAAGCCAAGATCGTCAAGAATGGAGAGGCGCCGGAAGATCGCCTCGGTGGTCTCCCTCCACACCGGCTCATGGGCATACTGTGTCTGCGCGGTACACCATGCCCCAAGCTCTTTCAGCGTAAAAGCAGAAAGCTGTGCCATATTCTTTCCCCCCAGACGAAACGAAAGGGCGTGCTCATTCAGACGCGTTCCCTCACAAACATCGCACACCACCGACACCACAAATCGCAAAATATTCCCGTTTCTATCACGTTTCAGAATCTCCTCCATCACAGGAACAATCCCCTTATAATAGCCCTCTTCCCTGGGTTTTGCCGTGATACCACTCCACTTCATCCTTGAAGCCAACGTATGTTTTCCAAAGGGAACCTTTATCTTATCCGAACCATACAGCACCACCCTCTTCTGCGCTTCGGTAAGCGCTCTCCAAGGGATATCCACGTTAAAACCGTTGGCCTCACACACCTGGTTAAGCACATCCATGGTAACCTGGGAATAGACGATATAACCCGACGGCGTAGTCATTACCAGTGCTCCTTCCCGAAGCGTCTTAGCAGGGTCCCCAATAAACTTCTCCGGATCGATCTGTTCTGCAAGTCCCAACCCCTTACAGTGGGGGCACGCCCCCTTCTCCGAGTTGAAGGAGAAGAGGCTACGGGAGGGGCGCCCCGGGAAAGATTCCGAGACGGCCAAACGGGCAAAAAGCAGGCGCAGCAGATCATGAATTCCCGTCAGGGTACCCACGGTGGAACGCGCGTTGCCGGTGATCGTCTTTTGGCTCACTGCGATGGTTGGGGAGAGGCCGGTAATCCGTTCCACAGCAGGGCGGCGGAGCTTCCCCAAAGCCAACTTTGCCGCACCCGAAAAGGTCTCCAGATAACGGCGACGGCCCTCTGCATGCAGGACATCAAAGACCAAAGATGATTTTCCGGATCCGGAGACGCCGGTTACACAAATCAACTTGTTACGGGGGATCTCCAAAGAGATCGAACGCAGGTTGTTTTCACTGGCATGCACAATGCCTATGGGGATCTGCTTCATCATTTTCAAGGTTTAATGGCTACGTCAACAGGCTCAAAAAGGCCTCCCTTCTTCATCATCTCAAACTCCCACTCGAAATTGGGGGTAAAGAGGCCTGTGTGAAGGTTTGCCTCAATCTCCTCCAAAGAGAAATATTTACCATCAGCAACCTCCTCACTGGGAAGCACCTCCAGCCCCTCTTTTTCCAGCAGGAAAGAGAAGACCAATTCGGTCTCCACATCCGACTGCCACTTATACCGCAACCACAACCGGGGGTTTACCAAAGCAATTCCTATCTCCTCTTTGGCCTCTCTTCGCAGGGATGTCTCCAGGAGCTCTCCCACAACCACATGACCACCTACGGCCGTATCCCAACGCCCGGGTTGTATCTTCTTGGTGAGGGGACGCAACTGCAAAAAGATCCTCTTTCTATCTTCAGACAACACCTGAAGATGCACCACCGGATGCATCCGATGACTTCCATCGTGAAACTGGTGGCGGGGAGCCTGTCCCACAACCTTACCCTCTTCATCCACCTCCGGGAGCCACTCTTCTCCCTCCTGTGCTTTTCGTCGGCGACGCATCTGCAACCACTCCCATCCAAAATAGGCCAAGAAAAGGAGATAAAACAACCCTCCCGAGATAAAAGCCCAGGCCTCCTTCGACCCATAAAATGCCGAATAAAGCACCAGGAGAACGTGCACCGAGAAGAGCCAGAACATGTTCCGAAGCTGCTGTTGCATCCTCTTCTGTTGCGCTTCATCCAGTGAGATCCCCTTCATATAGCGTTGCCCCATAAGAAGGACAATATTCTTTTGAGAAAAGGCAGAGAGGGCCAATATCCCACAAAGGATCCCTTCAATAATGGCCGGTTTTAATTTGAAGAAAAGATCGTTATCCAATGCCAAAGAGATACCCCCCAACACCATGAGCAACAGCGTATCAATGATAACAAACCGATCGACACGATGTTCCCGGATCCAGGTGTAGAGGAGCTCCACAAGGCCAAAACCCAACGCCACGAGCAGACCTATGCGTGTCCCCCAAATCGCGTCGGCAGCGATAAAGATGAACAGCGGAAGAAATCCGGGCAACATTTTTTTTATGATATCAATACGGTTCATTGCGTGCAGCGTGTGTCGTCCACGGCAAAAGTAGAAAAGAGTTTAAAGCCTCCTGCACCGTTTATGGAAAAATAGCGTGCATCCCCCCGGTTATTGAAAGAGATTCCGTACTTTTGCGAAGAACGAAGTAACCACGTAAAAAATTAGCTATTATGGCAACAAAGGTATTAGATATTGTAAAACCCGGAGTCGTCTCGGGGAAAGACTTAAATAAACTCCTGGCTCACGCCAAGGAACATCAATTCGCCCTACCTGCAGTCAACGTCGTTGGCACAGACAGCATCAACGCCGTGTTGGAAGCTGCCGCGGAAGTGAACGCTCCCGTAATCATTCAGTTCAGCAACGGAGGTGCCAAATTCTACGCCGGCCAGGGATGCAAAGCAGATGGCAACACGGCTGCCGTTGCAGGAGCTATCTCCGGCGCATGGCACGTACACCGCATGGCCGCCCACTACGGGGTGCCGGTGGTGCTCCATACCGACCATGCTGCGCGCAAACTCCTCCCCTGGATCGACGGCCTGTTGGATGCCGGAGAGGAGCACTTCAAAATGTTTGGAAAACCTCTCTTCAGCTCACACATGCTGGACCTCTCGGAAGAGCCGCTGAAGGAGAACATCGAAACTTGCAAAAAGTACCTTGAGCGCATGAGTAAGATCGACATGACCCTGGAGATTGAACTGGGAATCACCGGTGGAGAAGAGGATGGCGTGGATAACACCGATGTGGACAGCAGCAGGCTCTACACCCAACCGGAAGAGGTCGCCTATGCCTACGAGGAGCTGATGAAAATAAGTCCCAACTTCACCATTGCCGCATCATTTGGGAACGTACATGGAGTCTATAAGCCGGGGAATGTGGTCTTACAACCCAAGATCCTTAACAACTCACAAAAATACATACAGGAGAAGTTCCAAACCCCCGAAAAACCGGTCTGTTTTGTCTTCCACGGAGGATCCGGATCAACCCAGCAGGAGATCCGCGAAGCCATCGGCTACGGCGTTATCAAGATGAATATCGATACCGATACCCAGTGGGCCTTTTGGGATGGCGTACGGCTCTATGAGGCGAAAAACCACGACTACCTCCAGGCCCAGATTGGAAACCCGGAGGGCGACGATAAGCCAAATAAGAAGTATTACGACCCACGCAAATTCCTCCGTGCAGGAGAACAATCCATGGTAGAGCGGCTGAAAGTGGCCTTCAACGACCTCAATGCAATGGATCGCTGTTAAGAAGCGGCTTTATCAATATACTTCGTTCCATCAATTTATACCCCATCAACCCCATGCTATAGACCATAAAGGCTGTAGCATGAGGGTTGTGGATAAAAAAAGGAGAACCCATGAGTTTTTTCGACCTTATATCCAAACGACAGAGTGACCGGACCTACTTAGATAAAGAGATTGAACCGGAGAAGTTGCAACGCATTCTGGAGTGTGCACGATTGGCTCCTTCGGCCTGCAATGCGCAACCCTGGACCTTCATCGTGGTAAACGACCCTACCCGGAGGGAGGAGTTGGCCGTCGCCGCCAACGGGCCCACCATCAACAAGTTCGTAGGCCAGGCACCGGTCATCATTGTAATCGTGGAGGAGCGGCCCAACTTCAGCAGCATGGTGGGAGGAATCGTTAAGAATAAGCACTTTCCGCTCATGGATATCGGCATTGCCAGCGAACATCTCTGCTTAGCAGCCGCAGACGAAGGCATAGGGAGCTGTATGGTGGGATGGTTTGACGAGAAGCGGATCAAAAAGGTTCTGAATATCCCCTCATCCAAACGCGTATTAATGATGGTGACCTTGGGGTATACAGAGGGAAAACTGCGGAACAAGAAACGAAAAGAGGCCGACAAAGTTATTAAGTACAACAGTTATTAAGGCCTTTCTCTGACTTAAAGTTATCGACTCCCCCCCTCTTTAGATCATTATAAGTAGCCTCTTTCCATAACGTTGAGGGTTTGAGCAGCGTCTGTATCGAGCGTTTGAGTTTGAGACTTGCGAAGGCTGGAAGAGGTGAGTTTACCGAGGTAAATGCAATGTATTGAGCAAAGCCGAAATGACCACTTGAAAGAGAAGCACCACGCAGAAGACGGACGTTATAGACCGACGCTAAATTAATGTAACTTTGGCTTATCGTAAACCGGGTTCTCCCATGGCCGCTCCAATGGGATAACTCCCTATAAAAACAGTAACCTCGTGGTATGCATCTACAAAATATCCGGCACCATCCTTGAACCCACCATTGTGGTGTTGGTGTTGGTAATCCTGTTAATCGTAAACGCATGGATTTTCAAGAACATCAAATCAACCCGATGGCGTAATGGAAACCTCACCAAAGGGTTCATTGCATTCTTTCTGGTTCTTATGGGAGTCCTGGCATTTATCCTGGTATTACCCATCGACAAGACATTGCGAGGCCAAATCCTGGGATTCTTAGGCATCATTGTTAGCGCCGGCATTGCCCTAAGCTCCACGACAGTTCTGGGTAACCTGATCGCAGGCCTTATGAACAACTCCATGAAGCGCTTTAGAAACGGCGACCTCATCAAGATGGGTAACTTCCACGGGAGAGTGACCCAAAAGAGTATCTTCCATACAGAGATCCAACTGGAAGACAGCAACTTTATGACCATTCCCAACCTCTATATCGCAAACAATCCCGTAAAACTGACCCGGAAAGCCAATACGGTGATCGCCACCTCCATCTCATTGGGGTACGACATCCCCCGGGAGCACATTGAGAAGGCACTAAAAGAGGCGGCCATTGCAGCAGGGTTAACCGACCCTTATGTGTACATCACGGCGCTAAACGATTTCTCTGTCGTGTATAAAATTCACGGTTTTTTAGCGGACAGTAGTTACTTCTTCAGCACCCACTCCCTCCTCAATGCCAAGGTTATGGATCAGCTCCACGCCCAAGGAATAGAGATTGTTTCTCCCACCTTTATGAACCAGCGGCGGGTGGAAGAGAAAGTATTTGTTCCGCCACAAACGGTAAAAAGAGCCAAGCCGGAAAGGGAGGAGGATCCGCCGGAAGAGCTGGTCTTTGATGAAGCCATTAAATCCGAAGCGTTGGAGACCCAAAAAGATTATCTCAAAACGCTTACCCAAAAAGAGGAACGACTAAAGGAGAAACTGGACAAGCTGAAAGACCCCAAAGAGATTGCAGCCATAAAATCGGCGATAAGGAGAAATAGCGAGATGAAGGAGCGGATTACACAACGTATTGAAGAGGAAGAGTTAAAACAGAAGAAACATAAAGGATAGGTATTAGGGTTTGGATCTTAAGTGTTTGCCAATCATCCACAACAACACACTAATAAACTTATAATCAAACAGTTGAGATAGCATAATGTTATATACCTGCTACCGTCGCTGCTCGAAGAAATCCCGGAGCAAACGGGAGCACTCCTCTTTCAGGACCCCCTTAACCACCGTAGTTTTGGGATGCAACAGGTGTAAGGAGGCGATGGTATATCCACGTTTTTCATCATCAGCCCCATACACGATACGCCCTATTTGCGACCAATAAGCGGCGCCAGCACACATCACACAAGGCTCCAATGTCACATAGAGGGTACAACGGGAAAGGTACTTCCCCCCTAGATAGTGGGAAGCTGCGGTAAATGCCTGCATCTCAGCGTGAGCTGTCACATCATTCAACCGCTCCGTAAGGTTATGCGCCCGAGCCACGATACGTCCCTCACAAACGATTACAGCTCCCACTGGTACCTCGTCCGCCTCAAAGGCCTTCTCCGCTTCCCGAAACGCCTCGCGCATATAGAACTCATCCACCCTCCGGCACTCCTCTTCCCCTATAACATCCATGCCGTCCCCTCCGTTGACTCCTTGGTTTCTCTTCATAGATACAAAGGTACATGATAATCTTTAATGCACACACAACCCCATAGAAAACGACGACTTCGCAGAGGGAAAGCACAAAATCACGGAGAGACTCAACATTAGGCATCAGACTTCGCGCTCATTAACATATCAGGAGGTTAACACATTCCTGTCTTATCAAATCTCATGGTGATCACTATTTATCTACATTCTAAATTATAGTGTAAATCAACAAATTAGCACTTAATCCGTTCTACAAGTAACGCATTTTTTATACCTTAGCATCGTGCATTCCTAACTGGATACAACCATCAGCAATATAGCGTTTTGAGCAGTGCATCAACTCGCCACCCGACATGGGACATTTTTGGATAAGCACGAAGCAACAAGAAAATTAACGCATAAACCCAAAAAGAAACTTTATTATGATGAAAGAAAATGTAGCAGAAGCCATCAATTATCAGATCAAACTTGAAGAGGAGTCATCTCGTCTATATCTTGCCATGGCCTCTTGGGCTGATACCAACGGATTTCCCGGGACAGCAGCCTTTCTCTACAAGCACAGCGACGAAGAGAGGGAGCACCAAATGAAGTTTATCAAATACCTCAACGAACGGGGAGGACATGCCCTATGTGCATCCCTGGAGGAGCCCATAAACGAATACAACAACCTCAAAGAGGTCTTTGAACAGATCTTCGACCATGAGCAGATGATCACCAAGGCCATCAACACTGTGTATGAACTGGCCTTTAGTGAGAAAGACTTCAATACTTGCCAATTCCTGCAATGGTTCCTGATGGAACAGGATGAAGAGGAAGCACTCTTTGGATCTATTCTTGACAAACTCAACCTCGTGGGCAACAAAGATAACTCACTCTATCATTTCGATGATTTCCTCGCAAAAAAAGCGGGCGACATTACTGTTGAGGAGTCCTAAAAGACATTTAGAAAAGCTGTTACAGAAGAAAAATAGCCCATAAGAAGCCACGCTCTTCGTTTCTATGTGCTATTTTTCTTCGCATCTAATAAAAAAAGTCAATGATCATAAGTAACTGTACCCACTTTTTTTATAGTTTCGCTACAACCTTGTAAACCCAAACACCACTATGCATAGGTTAACCCAACATGACCTCTGCAAAGAAGTAATAGAGGATTGCCTGAAAGGGAAAAAGCGAGCTTTCCGAAAGCTATATCATCGCTATAGTGGTTTAATGCTCGGTATTTGCATGCGTTATGCCCGAAACCAATCAGAAGCAGAAGATATCCTTCAGGAAGGGTTTATCAAGATTTACCAGAACTTAAAGGGATTTCGCTTCCAAGGCTCTTTTGAAGGGTGGATGAAACGAATTATGGTAAACACCGCTCTCAACTACAACCGAAACAACCTAAAACACCACTTCCACTTAGAGATCAACGAAGTTGAGGTTTTCTCGTCACCGAACGAAACGGTAACCATCAACAAGCACGAGTACCCCTTCGATACAGAGGATCTGATGAAAATGATACAGGCACTCCCCACAGGCTACAGAACCGTATTCAACCTCTATATTTTTGAGGGATACTCTCACAAGGAGATTGCAGAGATGCTACAAATTTCCGAGAACACATCAAAATCACAACTTTCAAAAGCAAGAAAGAATTTGCAAAACATTATCAACAAGGCAACCGATAAAAAATAAAATGGTACTTACATAAGATGGCACACAATAAAGAACAAATTGATCACCTTTTTAAGAAGGAACTAAGCCGCTATACCCCTCTCCCATCCGGTAAGGTGTGGCGAAGTATCAATGCCTCGCTTTCCCAACAGGGAGCCTATCAAGGGTTTTGGGCTCTCCACAAGGCATGGATTTTATCGGCTGCAGCAATCCTTATCTTCTCATTGGGTGGGGTATGGCTCTTCACAAGATCAAGATCAACAGCACCTCACCATCCCCCGGCCATCGTACAACATCAACCCCTAACGGAAAAACCAAAAACACCAAACAACCTCACCGGAGAGCAACAACCTCAAACGCCATCTACATCCACGCCTCCCCATTCACAAACCCCAGACTCCAAACAGCCTCCCACCCCCAGAGAGGAAAGCACGCCTCCTCTTTATGCCCAAAAAGGAAAACCCTCCATATCCTCCACCTCTTTGCCCCCCGCCACCTCGTCCTCCCACCTGATTTCTCCAAAGGAAGAGCATCAAACGCCCCTTCTTACAAACGACAGCCACCCCCTCCTAATAATGGGGATTACCCCCCTCCCCCCCTCACTGCAACAGAGCACAAAAGAGAGATGGATGGCCTCAAACAGCCTCAAGAAACAACAACATCATGCACAAAAAGAGGTAAAAACCAACCTACAAAAGAACAAGAGACAAACCCTGTGGAACAACTTCTCACAAGCACCTCATTACCTCTGTATTGGATTATCAGCCAGTCCTGAATATCTATTTGAAAAGGAAGGACAACGAAATGCAGGAATTGATTATGGATTGGAGTTCTATTACAATAAATCGGATTTTATCTTCCGGAGCGGCATCCACCTCGCACGATATGGCGACAAAGGAGAATACAACATAAACTACGAACGTATTGATAGCCTGGGCTATATTTATACGGTAGAGTCTTTTACCGTAGATCCCAACAATCCAGACTCCATCATCTTCAAGATGGATATTGAAGGAGTATATGACTCCGTACAGATCTCCGAAAAGAAAACCACTGATGCCTACTATAGTTACCTTCGTATTCCGATCATGGCAGGTTATACCATTACGGAGAAGCATAACTTCTCCCTGGATCTCACGGGAGGACCGGTATTCAACCTCTTAATAAAATCGCATAACCCCCATCCCGCCTTCCCCAACGGAGAGAACATCCATAAAAAAGAGATTGAAGATCAATCTATCCCATGGATCAAAACCAACATCCAACTACGAGCAGCCCTCGCCTTACACTATCGGTTCTCTAACCACCTACGGTTCACCTTTGAACCCACATACAACTACTTTATCAATCCCATCTATTCGCAAGGGATCGACCCCAAAGGCTCCCCCTTCTCCCTCGGTGCAAGATTTGGCCTGCTCTATAAACTCTAATTGTGCAAATGAAAAAACAGATACTCTATATCCTGATGATCCTCTTTAGCGTCTCCTCATACGCTAAAGAGACCTACACCCTTCATATCTCAGGAAACCTCTACGAAGAAGATTTTTTAGCTCCACTGGCCAACCGAAAGGTGACTCTTTTTATCCCAGAAAACGCCTATTTTAAAGGCTATAAAATGGAACTATACACAAACCCCGAGGGGTTTTTCTTTGCAACGGTCTCCATTCCCCACGAAGAAGTTCAGGGTCTTATCTTTGTTGAAGTCATGGATTGCAACGAAAGGTTCACACAATTAAGCCTCCCCTTCTCGATGCAAAACCGATTTGTTCACTTTTCCGTTGGGATCTGTGATAACACGTACTGCAAAGCCGATTTCATCTACCAAAAGCCCACACAGAAGGCTAAGCCCCGGACACTCCTCTTCTCCGACCAATCCATTGGAAATAAAGAGCACTTCTTTTGGGATTTTGGCGATGGCACAAACAGCAGCGAGAAACATGTAACCCACACCTTTCCGCATAACGGCACGTTTACCGTAAAACATGCGGTCTCTAATAAGGGGAAAGGGTGTTCTGATACCACCTCACAGGTTATTACCATCAACAACACCCTCTCCTCGGGGTGTCATTGCTCCTTTGAGCTGGTGAATCGAGAAAAACTGACCGTCTCTTTCCAAGCAAAAACAGCCAGTCCTCTCCCAACACTCTTCTCATGGGATTTCGACGATGGAACCCTTGATACAGGAAGTTATATCACCCATACCTTTCCGGAAGAGGGGCGATATAACGTAACACTCTACGGGAAAGACTCAAAATGCTGCACTAGCACCTACCAACTTGAAGTTGCAGTCTTTGATAATCCGGAGGAGAGGTGTGAGGCGTGGTTCACCTTCGCGGCCGACACCACCAACCCATTCAAATACTCCTTTTACGATATGTCTAATGGAGAGATCGCATTTTACCACTGGGACTTTGGCGATAATACCTACTCAAAAGTGAAAAATCCAACACACCAATATGATCAGAATGGCGTATACCATGTGATACTCAAAATAGAAGACACCACAAATTGCTGTATATCAAGCATTACCCGAACCATCACCATCAATTATGATCCGCAATGTACGGCCGACTTTGAATTTGTCCTTGACAGCCTATCACCTCGGAAAAACTTCTATCACTTTACCAATACGAGCACCATCGAATATCCGGGAAGAGCTATCTGGGATTTTGGAGATGGAGAAGAAGTTATCGCTTGGAATGCCAGTCATGTATATAGCCACTCGGGAAGTTACCATGTCACGCTAACAATCACAGATATGTTTGGAGGCTGTAGCGAAACTTTTACCAAAGTGCTCCAAACCCCAACATACCGAAACATGGGAGGTTACCTCTTCAAAGGAGATTTCCCCATCAACAACCCGGAACATGAAGGTGACACCGCCAAAGCGCTGCTCTATCGAAAACTTAGCGACGGCCTACATCTAATCGATACCACAGAGTTCTACCAATACGGCTACTACTATTTTACCTGGCTATTGGAAGGAGAATATCTATTGAAGGCCTTCCTTAAAAAGAACAGTTCACATTACGACATGTGCCTTCCCGTATACCTTCCCTCCTCGCTCCATTGGCAAGAAGCTGAGCAGATCACCCTCCATAGCTCCGATCTCTTCAATGCGAATGCCACACTCATCGAGAAGAAAAGCATGGAAGTAGGAATAGGCGTTATCCAAGGACACATCATCACACATAATCTCAACAGCAAAGGGTCAGACCCCATACACATCCTTCTTTTCGACGAGAAAGGAGAAGCACTCCATTTTAATCCCGCTGATGAGTACGGCTATTTCTCATTTCATCAGCTTCCCATGGGATGCTACTCATTGGTTGCCGAATCTACAGGAAAATTTTCCCTACCCAAAGACCTTTGCCTTGACGAAACAAGCCCCTACTATGAAGACGCTGATATTGAGATATTTAATAGCGATCCTGAAGGATTTAACTCTGAAAACAGCCCCCTACAAGGAAAAATACTTCTATTTCCCACCCCCACCAAGGCAACGCTTAACCTAATTTTTGAGTCTACAAGTTGTAAGGAAACAGAAGTAAATGTTCTTAACCATATCGGTCAAGAGGTGTATCGAGGCAAGATCACCACAACGAAGGGGTTGAACAGTCATACAATTCCTGTTCATCAACTTCCTTCCGGTATGTATGTGTTAAAAATCTTTGCTCCAAACCAAAATGAAACGTTTGTTTCAAAGTTTGTCAAGGATTAGATGTTGGTTAGTATGCAGAGGCAAGGATTACTTCAAAACGAAGAGAATTCTTGCCTTTTTGCTTTTTTTAAGAGAGGAAAAGGGAACTAACCCCGAGTACTCCAAATAAAGAAACAAATCCAAGCCCCCCGGTAGAGCTTCAAGTAATTGGGATTTCTTATACAAATATTACCTTACATGGAATAACTAACGCCAAATGTCCAAAAAGATTGGAGTTTGTTATTGGTATCTTCCAGTGTGGGGCAGTTATTTAATGCACTATTAAAGACCTCTTGCCGATTCTGGCTTAACCCAAAGTTCAATCCAAGTCCAACCTTTTTCCATAAAATGTACGTAAACGAGTTTGTCGAAGTCCAGTTGGAGTAGAGAAAAGAGCGATAACTTATAAATGCAACTAAATTCGTTTTAAAGTTCACTTTACCGATTTTGTGCGTATAGTCGGCTAAAAGTTTGGTACCGGAAGATGATTTATAGTCATGCTTCTCTTTATTGCTGAATATGAATTCATAATTCAGCGGATTTACCACAAGGTAAAGATTATTAACGGGTTTCCACGATGCACCAATGCCAAGATCCCAAAAACTCGGAGCAGAGATATTTTTAATAAACGATCCACGATAGTCCGTCAAGGCACAAACGGCAAACTCCTCCGACAGTTTATAGCCAAACAAGGAGCTCAATCTGAAGATGTCTGTCTTTAACTCAAATCCTTTGCTTTCAAGATCTTTATCTTTATTATACGACAACTTCCAAGAGAGGTGTAAATTAGCATGGTTCACCCAAAAATAGCTCTCCCGGTTTAATTTGGCATATCCATTCTGCACGATACTAACATGACCTTCAAGCAGGTTGGGATTGGTATTGGAGTACCAATTATTAAAATGAGAAAAGTTTATGCCCAACGTACCCAAAGCGCCCAAATTCCAGCCCGGAAGTTCATCAATGGTATCCTGGATATCTGCCACCTTGGCTTCCAGGGCTTTTATGGCAGCCTTCGTTTCTGACAGTTCATTCTCCAAACTGTCACGACTTTTTGGTTCTTGTGCCGATGAGGCTATTCCCACAAGAATCAAGAAAATGACCCCTACAATTTTTCGCATTATTAACTATTTTTATTCCTTTACTATATTGATTTAAAAACTATTAGTTGATCTCTTCTTAAAAGGAGAAAAGGTCACCACTATACAAAAAAACTGCATGATAATTTTTAATCATGCAGTCTTACACCTTAGAAGTCGGGATGATAGGATTCGAACCTACGACCTCTTCGTCCCGAACGAAGCGCGCTACCGGACTGCGCTACATCCCGAGGGTTCCACGAAGAACCAACTATTTCCGACAAAAGTAGAAAAAATTTTCTATCCAAAGCCACTAAAAATGTTTTATCCCGATTATCTCACGCACCTCACGAAGGGTCTTTTTCGCATTCTCACGTGCTTTCTCTCCTCCTTCACGAACTACTTTCCTCAGGTAGGCATCATCGCTCATCAGCTCCTGAATACGCAGGCGGAAAGGTTCTGTGAACAGGATCATATCCTCGGCAAGTTGCTTTTTAAAATCGCCATAACGGATCTCACAATTATTATACTTCTCTTCAAAATAGGCCAGCGTATCCGCTGAAGAGACCACGCTCATCAGGGTGAAAAGGTTGCGGATGGGCTCCGGTTTTTCCGAGTTGGGCTCCACGGGGCCACTATCTGTTACCCCACGCATAATCTTCTTCTTTATGGACTTGGGATCTTCCCCTAAGAAGATGGCATTCCCTTCCCCTTCCGATTTTCCCATCTTACCACTACCGTCAAGGCCCGGAATCTTCACCAGAGCCTCTCCAAAATTGAAGGAGGCAGGAATGGGGAAATAATCCACCTTATACATCCGGTTAAATCGCTTGGCAAAGGTGCGCATCATCTCCATATTCTGCTCCTGATCCTTTCCCACCGGCACCTTCGTAGCTCGATGAATAATCACATCCGAAGCCATCAACGTAGGATAAGTCAAGAGACCGGCATTTACATTTTCAGGCTGCTGACGCGCCTTATCCTTGAAAGAGGTACAGCGCTCAAGCTCTCCCAAGTAAGCATTCATATTCAGAAACAGATAAAGCTCCGGAATCTCCGGAAGATCACTCTGTACATAAATGGTAGACTTCTCCGGATCAATACCCGCAGCAAGATACTCAGCAAGAACAGTCTTCACATTATTGTGTAAGTTCTCCGGTGTAGGATGCGTTGTCAATGAATGATAATCTGCGATAAAGAAGTAACAATTATAATCCTCCTGCATCTTCACGAAGTTAACCATTGCTCCAAAATAGTTACCAAGATGCAAATTCCCCGTGGGTCTGATTCCACTTACTACTGTTTCCATATTGATTAAATAACGGTTATTATCCCCCGGCTATTCATTACCGTCGGGTTATATTTTTATTTCATCGCCTTCCTTGTTAAAGAAATGGTATTCCATCACATGATAAGAGGCATTAGCCACTACCTTTATCGCAGCCCGATAATGCATCGACCACTTAAAGCGGGTGCTAAAAATACCTTTGGTGATGAAGGCATAGATGTAAGGGTGCACATCCACTTTCAAATACCGCTCATTCTGTTCCTGGATAAGGTAGCGCAAATTATTCTCAATCTCATCCACAAGGATAATACTCGGCTTCACCTCTCCGGTACCACCGCAAGAGGGGCACTTCTCCAGAATAGCCACGTTCATCTCCGGTCTAACCCGTTGGCGAGTAATCTGCACCAAGCCAAACTTGCTGGGAGGCAAAATAGTATGCTTTGCATTGTCTCTTGCCATAACCTCTCGAAGTCGTTGATAAAGCTTCTTCCTATTTCCCGGCTCGTGCATATCAATAAAGTCGACTACAATGATCCCCCCCATATCGCGAAGACGCAGTTGTCGGGCAAGCTCCTCTGCGGCCTCTAGATTCACCTCTACCGCATTGGACTCCTGGTTTTGATTGCTTGCTACTCGATTCCCCGAATTGATATCGATCACATGCATCGCCTCGGTATGCTCGATAATCAGATAAACACCACTCTTTATGGTTACAATCTTCCCAAAAGAGTTCTTAATCTGCTTATCAATACCAAAATGTTCAAAAATGGGTTGTCGCCCCTTGTACAGTTTAACAATATCCACCTTATCGGGAGCAATCTGTCGAAGATAGTTGCGGCTATCGTCATAGATTGCCTGATCATTTACCGTAATGGTATTAAACGATTCGGTAAGGATATCCCTCAAAATAGCCGACGTACGATCTAACTCACTATGAATCTTATGAGTTCCCTTTAAGTTATCCAACTTCGCCGTCACAGCAAGCCATTTGCCATAGATATCATTTAAGTCTGCATCCAGGTCCGCCACCAACTTACCCTCTGCTACCGTGCGGATGATAAGCCCCACGTTTTTAGGTTTAATACTGGAGATAAGACGCTTCAAGCGATTCCGTTCCTCCACACTTTTTATCTTTTGGGAGACGGAGATGCGATTGGAGAAGGGAACCAAAACCAGGTACCTTCCGGCGAAGGAGACCTCCGAAGTCACCCGAGGCCCTTTGGTAGAGATGGGCTCCTTGGTAACTTGCACTAAAATAGGCTGTCCATGCGAAAGCACTCCACTGATTTTCCCTGTCTTTTCAATATCCTTCTCCAACTTAAAAGAGGGCATGGAGAGATTTTCCGCCCCTCCTTGTTGTGCTTGCTGGGTATATTTTATCAGCGACCGAACCTGCGGCCCCAAATCAAGATAGTGTAAAAAGGCATCTTTACTATGCCCCACGCTGACAAACGCAGCATTCAAACTGGGGACAATCTTCTTCACACGACCGAGATAGATATCCCCAACTGAAAAATTATTATTGCTTTTTTCCTTATGTAGCTCAACGAGGCTTTTGTCTTCAAGCAATGCAATATTAACCTCGGCCCTATTGGCGTCTACGTACAATTCTTTTGTCAAATCGGTTCTCTTTTTTTCCTTTGATCCCGAAATATTCTGCCCTGTCATTCAAGATACACTGAAGAGAGCCTCTCAACAAAGAAGATTTCCACCACCCCCCACAGAGAACCCGCGAAAGTATGGTGGAAATTTCTTTATGCTCAACAGGATATTACTTCTTCTTATGCCTGTTTTTTCTCAAACGCTTTTTGCGTTTATGCGTTGACATCTTATGTCTTTTTCTCTTTTTACCACTTGGCATAACTCACTTTTTTTTTAGATAAACAGATTACTTTACGTTATTCTTTACAGCATTTACAAAAGTCTTTGCAGGCTTAAATGCAGGAATATTATGAGCGGGAATAATGATCGTCGTATTCTTAGAAATATTACGACCTGTCTTTTCTGCACGTCTCTTGATGGTAAAACTGCCAAAACCACGCAAATAAACATTCTCACCATCATTCAAGGACTCTTTTACAGAATCCATAAAAGCTTCGACAATTGCCTGAACAGCGACCTTTTCAACACCAGTCTTATTGGCAATTTCCGTTACAATTTCTGCTTTTGTCATAATTAATATATTTTTAAAGTTTGAATAAAATCCAGACAATTTGGTCTGCAAAGATAGTTTTTTTGAAAGAACAAAGAAATGATATTGTAAAAAATTTAATTCTAATTATCTCAGCATAAATTTGTTCAGAAGATCCAGATATGAAAACAGGTACACTTATCACTTGGTATGAAAAAGAAAAGCGCTCTCTCCCCTGGAGAGAAAAAACAGATCCCTACGCCATCTGGATCTCAGAAATCATGCTACAACAGACCCGTGTAGATCAGGTAATCGGCTACTATTTACGTTTTATGGAACATTTCCCCTCCATAGCTGAACTCGCAAGAGCTTCTGAGGATCAAGTCTTAAAGCTCTGGCAAGGATTGGGATACTACTCCCGGGCACGAAATATCCACAAAACAGCTAAGATTCTCCATTTCGAGCGAAAAGATCGCTTTCCTTCCCAACGCATGGAACTTGTTAAACTTCCCGGAATTGGAGACTATACCTCCGGCGCCATCGCCTCCATTGCCTTTGACGAAAAGGTTCCGGCCATCGATGGCAATGTACAACGGGTCATAGCGCGATTTCAAGGCGTATCCCTCCCCATCAATACCACGGAGGGGGCAAAAAAAGTCAAAGAATATGTAGAGGCCATTCTTCCAGACTCCCACTGCGGAACCTTCAATCAGGCGCTTATGGAGCTGGGGGCTCTCATCTGTAAACCCACCTCACCCCTGTGTCGGGAGTGTCCCCTACAACACACATGCTATGCCTTCCAACATCACCAAACAGCGGATCTTCCAGTAAAAATCAAACGCACAAAATACAGGCACCGCTACTTCCACTACCTCGTCATCCTACAACAGTCGCATACCTACTTACACCACCGCAACAACCCCAAAGATATTTGGTATCACCTCTACGAGTTTCCCCTCATGGAGACAGAGGCTCCCGCCTCGCCCGAACAGATACTCGCTTCCCTAACCACCCAACACCCATCCATGGGCAAGCAGATCACCCTCGTACAAAAAACGCCGGAGGTTGTCCATACCCTCAGCCACCAGAAAATCCATGCACAATTCTTCATCCTCCAAACCCGGCATACCCCCTCGGCAGAAAATCATTGGATCAAGGTCAACATCAACAATTTAGATGACTACCCTACCCACGTACTAACCCAACGGTTTCTCCATCGTCACGGCCTATCCCTCCTGCCCCCTCACAAACACCCCTAATGACATCAAGCCCCAAGTAGAGTCCGTCTTCTTTGTGATGCTTCTCTTCCAAAGGGCCATTTACCTCGATAAACGCCCCTATTTCAACCTTCGCAAGCCTCGTATTCGAACATTCTATACAGCCGCTGCCCAAAACGCTGACTTTATGGACAGACACTAAGTAACCTCTTAAAGAGCGATAGAGACCCCCCAGTCTCTTTTTTTCATCCCCCAAGGGTCACATTCAGCATTTTCTTGCATTAATTTAACAGAACACAAAATTTGTGTACGTTTGTGGTACAATATTTTAAACAAATACAATTATGGCAGGAGTTAATAAAGTAATCTTAGTGGGTAACCTGGGAGTTGACCCGGAGGTAACAACCATTGAATCAGGAATAAAAAAAGCCAGCTTCCGCATCGCAACGACAGAAGCATTTAAAACACGTAGCGGAGAGAGGGCAGAGCATACCGAATGGCACAACATCACCGTATGGCGAGGATTGGCCGATGTGGCAGAAAAGTACCTAAGAAAGGGAAGTAAGATCTACCTCGAAGGAAGAATCCGAACCAGAGAGTATACAGACAGAGATGGAAACAAGCGCTATTTCACCGACATCCAAGGAGATACCTTCCAGATGCTTGACCGGCTCAACAACAATGATTCCGACAAAGGGTATCCCCAAAGCCAACCCCAGTCCGCCCCGGCAAAACAGCCAGAGAACCCACCGGTCAAAGAGGAAACTCCCGAAGACGACCTCCCCTTTTAAGACATAGCACCATCCTCAAGAACAGCAGGATATCCAACAGCTCCGGGCTGTTGCATCTTCCGTTTTCTTTATGTTGAATTGTTTACTAATTTTGTAGGGTTCTAAAACAGATACATTGACAGCAACAGATACAGACCCCCTCAGTACCTGTATGGTTCTTCTTACAGCCGTTCAAAACAACAGTTTTAATAGCGCTGTGGTTGTTACGTCCATTATTATCCTACTACTCCTGATCATGTCCGGATTGGTCTCCGGCTCAGAAGTTGCCTACTTCTCCCTCACCCCACAACACCTGGATCTGCTAAGAAGAAAAGAGGATAAACGGGCACAAATGGCCCTACGACACCTGGATTCCCGAAGCAACCTTCTCGCCTCCATCCTCGTAGCCAACAACTTTGTCAATGTAGCCATTATTCTTCTTTTCACGTTTATCTCCAAGGAGCTGCTCTTCATGCCAGACAACCCCCTTCTGCAATTTGTATACGAAGTGGTGATTGTCTCGGCTGTTCTCCTCCTATTTGGAGAGATCCTTCCCAAGATCATCGCCACCAAATACCCAATACAGTTTGCCGAGGTCATGGCTAAACCCCTAAAGATCATTCACTCCATCTTTTATCCGATCATCTATCTTCTGGTGCACTCCACAAGGATTCTCGACAAAAAAGTGAAAAAGAAGGGCTTCGATATCAGCCGGGACGAACTTACGGATGCCATCAATATCACCATTGATTCTTCACAGCCGGAAGAGGAGAAGAAAATGCTACGGGGCATCGCCAAATTTGGGGATACCGAGGTCAGTGAGATTATGAAGTCACGCATGGATGTGGTGGCGGTAGAGTGCAAAACCAACTTCGAGCAACTTATGGAGGTCGTTAAAAGCTCCTCCTTCTCTCGCATCCCCGTGTACAAAGAGAACTTCGACCAAATACAGGGGATCCTCTACATCAAAGACCTGCTCCCTCACCTCTCGGAATCTTCTTTCTCCTGGACATCCCTTCTCCGTGAGACCTTCTTCGTACCGGAAAACAAAAAGATCAACGAACTCCTCAGGGAATTTCAAGAGAAAAAAATTCATATGGCCATTGTGGTAGATGAATATGGCGGAACGTCCGGCATCGTTACCATGGAAGACATTCTGGAGGAGATTGTGGGCGACATCAGTGACGAATCCGACACCATAGCCGATGAGGTAGAGTATGAAAAATTAGACGAAAGAAATTACCTCTTCAACGGAAAGACTTCCCTAAATGATCTTTGCAAAATTATTGATGCCGATGACCGTATCTTTGACGAGGTGAAAGGAGAGGCAGAGACCCTCGCCGGCCTAATCTTAGAACTACACGAAGAGATCCCCTCCATCAACGAAAGCATCTCCTGGGATAAATTCACCTTCCTCATCAAAGAGGTCAATAAACGAAGAATTATAAAAATCCATCTTCAAATACACGACCATGCCTCCAAAACATAATCTCGCCATCCTCATTACCCTCTTCATACTCCTCATCTCCTGTAATCAAACTCCCGTTCCTCGGCCACGGGGGTTTTTTCGCATCGATCTGCCCCAATCCAAACCGGTTCTCTTTGACAAAGGCTACCCCTACTCCTTCACCTATCAGGACTACGGCACGCCCTTCATCAAAGATAGCCTCCGGGAAAAGAGATACTGGATAGACCTCCGCTATCCGCAGTTTGACGGAACCCTGCACCTCAGCTACAAAAGGGTGAACAACAACCTGCCCAATCTCATCGAAGATGCCCACAACCTTGTGATAAAGCACATCCCAAAATCCTCGGGCATTGATGAGGTACGCTACGAAAACAGGCAAAACAAGGTCTATGGGATAGGGTTCTACATCAACGGAACAGAGGCTGCCTCGCCCTACCAATTTTTTGTCACAGACTCCTCCCACCACTTCCTGAGAGGTGCCCTCTACTTTAATGCCCTTCCCAACAACGACTCCCTGGCGCCCGTGATCAGCTTCCTCAAAAAAGATATTGAAGCCCTCATTGGCTCCATCTCCTGGCATAACATTGATTAGAGTCCGTCTATAAAGTCCGACTTCTTCGTTATGCTTGTCTTCAAAAATAGTGCAAACCGAATGCAAAAGTAAGCTTGCTTATATTTTGCTGAGGTGCAGCCTATTTTATGTAAAATGGTCATTTACCCCAGTAAACTCACCTATTTCAGCCTTCGCAAGCCTCGAGTTCGAACGTTCGATACAGCCGCTGCTCAAAACGCTGACTTTATGGACAGACACCAATTAGCCATTCAAAAAAAATTGTACCTTTGGGAGTTCAATAACGCAAAACATACATTGATACACTTCTTCAGGCAAAAAAGAGATGCGTTGCTGCATTTTTAATACCTTTGCAGGAGTAAGATTATGTGAAGAGGATCTTCTTAAAATAGGGATATTGGAGAGGGGGCAAATCAGCAAAAACTGAACATAGAGGAGGAGAATATAAACCTGAGATGTTACGCTGGTTGCTGAGGTGGTTGCATTATTAGAAAATCCCAAGCGTATCATATAAAAAGGAGGGGGGCATGATTGACATCGTTAAATTTGGAACGCTAAAGTGGCATCATATCTACAAGCCATCGGAAGAGGACCTTCAACACCTGCTGGATGACTTCCATTTCCACCCCCTTGATATTGAAGACTGTAGAAGCCACTATCAGCGACCCAAGATTGATATCTACGACGACTACTACTTTCTAATCCTTCATTTCCCCTACTTCGACCGTCAAAACAAGTTCTTAAAAACAAGGGAAGTAAAAATTTTCTGGGGCGATGATTACGTAATTACACTGGGGAAATCACACTGGGTCGTAAGAGACCTTTTCCAAAAGGCGAAAGATGCCCCGGAGGAGGATGAAACCTTCCAACTGGCCTCCTCCGACCAGCTACTCTACACCATCCTGGAGAAACTAATGATTGAAACAATGAAGTTAGTGCACCAAATTGGATTTGGGGTAGATCGAATCAACCGGGAACTCTTCTCCCAAAAATCCGAACGGATCATTGAGGGCACCTCTGTAGTTAGAAAGAATATTATTCTTCTAAATACCATCTTTAAGCCACAGCTTCGGCTATTCCATAAATTTGAATCAGGAGAAATTGAGGGATACGCCGACAACATGGAAGATTATTGGGGCAACATCCTCGACTATTACCAAAAGATGTGGGATATGACGGAAGATTATGCCGAGCTTATCGACGGTCTCTCCATGACCTTTGACTCCTTACAGGCCAACAAGACCAACGAGATCATGAAGATCCTCACGCTCATATCCAGCGTACTCCTTCCCCTCACCTTTATCACCGGCCTTTACGGCATGAATATCGGCTTACCTTTGGAGAAAAACCCCAATGCCTTTTTTGTCATCATCATCGCCATGATCCTTATTGTGGGAGGGATGCTGATCTACTTCCGAAAAAAACGATGGATGTAATGGGTAGCCCTCTACTCCTCCCTAAAAATATCCTCTTGCAAACGAATAGACTCTTCGTGCAATAACCAAAGCATACGCTTGATAAAATCGGGATTGATGCCAAACTTTACCGCCTCTTCCAAATACCGCTCCACCGTTTGGTTCCAGCGATCGATTTGGAGAATGGTTACGTGATGATCCTTCTTCAGTTTTCCAATCTCAGCAACGGCGGCAAGGCGGGAAGATAGCACATTCAATAACTCTTGATCTTTCTCGTCAATAATTCCTCGCCACTTCTGCACCTGCTGTTCAAACGACTCCGCCATGGCCACCTTTCGGATGGTTAAGGAATCGAGAAGCGCATGCAACGCCTCCGGTGTTACCTGTTGCCGAGCATCGGTGAGAGCCTCATCCGGGTTGATATGCGTCTCAATCATCACCCCGTCCATCTCCAGGTCCATGGCCTTCTGGGCCACCTCTCTCAGCAGGGCTCGTTGTCCACAGATATGGCTGGGATCGGTAATCACCGGCAGGTTCCGAACCCGCCGCTTCAAGGCAATGGGGATCTCCCAGAAGGGCTTGTTGCGCAACGGAGCCGATTCAAAGTGGCTAAACCCGCGGTGCACCGCAGCCAGACGGGTTATACCCGCCTTATAGAGACGTTCAAGAGCCCCCATCCACAGGTTAATGTCCGGGTTTACCGGGTTTTTCACCATCACCGCCACTTCAAGCCCCTTCAATGCGTCAGCAAGCTCTTGCACCATGAAGGGGTTCACCACCGTTCTGGCCCCCAGCCAAAAGAGGTGGATCTGATGTTTCAACGCCAGTTCTAAGTGCTTAGGATTGGCAATCTCAATGGCAGCGGGTATTCCCGTCTCTTTTGCTGCCCGAGCAACCCAGGGAAGGGCCACCTCTCCGGCCCCCTCAAAGCGTCCGGGACGCGTCCGGGGCTTCCAGACGCCTACACGAAAAATGTCCGTCCTTCCCCCGGCAGCCAACGCTCTCGCTGTGGCCATCACCTGCTCCTCTCGCTCGGCACTACAAGGACCGGCAATCACCAAAGGCCGCTTCCGAAGCGCTCCCGCCAACAAAGGCTGAATATGCATCACACTCTCCATCTGCTCGCAAAGGTAGCCATTTCCCATGCACCTCCGGCACAACAATCCCAAAATCGCTCACCAGCCCCTCTAATACTTCTCCCCATGCCGCCCCTGATAAGTTAATTTTCTTCTTACCTTTGCCCCAGAAAAATGAAGTGTTAGTCGTATGAAAAAGATGAATGTAAAAGAACTCCTTCTTAGCAAAAGTTTTGATGAAAAAGTTACCGTAATGGGTTGGGTACGCACCAAACGTACGAGCAAAAACGTAGCTTTTGTGGCATTGAACGATGGCTCTACCATAAAAAATATCCAACTGGTCTTCAACACCGACCAATTTGAAGAGGAGCAGCTATCCCAAATCACCACCGGGGCAGCCATTAGCATCACAGGCGAACTGAAAGCCTCCCTCGGTGCCGGACAAAGTTGCGAAGTCATAGTGGAGGAGTGCACCCTCCTCGGAAAGGCTGATCCGGAGGAGTATCCCCTACAACCCAAACGTCACTCACTGGAGTTCCTGAGAAAGATCGCCCACCTGCGGGTTCGAACAAACACCTTTGGCGCTGTCTTCAGGATTCGTCATCATCTGATTTTTGCCATCCACAAATTCTTTAACGACAGAAACTTCTACAACGTTCATACTCCTATTATCACTGCCTCTGACGCGGAAGGAGCCGGAGAGATGTTCCGCGTCTCTACCCTCGACCCGGAAAACCCACCCCGCACCGAGGAGGGAACAATTGACTACAAACAGGACTTCTTTGGACGAGAAACCTCGCTGACCGTCTCCGGACAGTTGGAAGCAGAACTCTGTGCATTAGCCCTTTCCAACGTCTACACCTTTGGCCCCACATTCCGTGCCGAGAACTCTAACACCTCACGCCACCTGGCAGAGTTCTGGATGATTGAGCCGGAAATGGCCTTCTACGACATCACCGATAACATGAACCTGGCGGAGGAGATGCTCAAGAATGTCACCCAATATATCCTGGATCATTGCTACGATGACTTGGTATTCCTGGAAAAACGACTGGAGGAAGAGGAGAAAAACAAACCCGCAAATCAACGATCGGAGATGAAACTCATTGAGAAGCTCCACTTCGTTCTCGACAACGATTTTGAACGCATCACCTACACGGAGGCCATCGAGATTCTCCGCAACTCGAAACCCAACAAGAAAAAGAAATTCCAATATCCTGTAGATCAGTGGGGCGTTGACCTCCAGAGCGAACATGAGCGCTATTTGGTAGAGAAGCATTTCCACAAACCGGTAATCCTCACAGACTACCCCAAAGAGATCAAGGCATTTTACATGAAGCAAAACGACGACGGGAAAACGGTGCGCGCCATGGATGTACTTTTTCCACAGATCGGAGAGATTATCGGCGGTTCCCAAAGAGAGGAGAGCCTGGAGAAATTGCGTCAAAGGATGCACGAATTGGCTCTCCCCGAAGAGGAGATGTTTTGGTACATCGACTCCCGTAAATTCGGAAGCGTACCCCACAGTGGCTTTGGCCTTGGGTTTGAGCGGCTCATGCTCTTCCTCACAGGCATGACCAACATTCGCGATGTAATCCCCTTCCCCCGAACTCCACAAAACGCTGATTTCTAACCTTTTCTATCTTGCCTCCCTATGTTGAACCAAAAACTACAACAGAAGCTTTTGCAAAAGCTATCCCCACAGCAGATCATGCTGATGAAGCTCTTGCAAATTCCTTCCGTAAACCTTGAACAACGGATCAAAGAAGAGATCGAAGCAAACCCCATTCTCGAAGAGGGAAAAGAGAAAACTGAAGAGGAATTAGAACAGCAAGAACTTCAAACACAAGAGGAGGAGTTTGACAAAGAGGCCAATGAGGAGTTCGACTTAGAGGATTACCTCTCGGATGACGATATTCCTGATTACAAACTCCACTCCAACAATCAACATTCCGATGAGGAACAGAAGGAGATTCCCTACGCATCGGGAAAAACCTTTCACGAAAATCTTCTACAACAATTACGACTACGGGTCCTCTCTGAAAAGGAGTTAATCATCGCTACAACTATCATTGGGAACCTCGACGACTCAGGGTATCTACAACGGGAAACTGACGCTCTGGCCGACGACCTCCTCTTTACCCAAAATATTGAAGTCTCTGAGGAGGAGGTTATCCATGTACTAAGCATCATCCAGGAGTTAGACCCTGTAGGCGTGGGCGCAAGAAACCTGCAAGAGTGCCTGATGATACAGCTAAAATCCATCAAAGACCCCACCAAAGAGACACGCCTGGCCATCGATGTGATTGGAAAATATTTCAATGACTTCACCAAAAAGCATTATGACAAGATCATGAAAAAAGCGGGGGTCGATGAAGAAGAACTAAAGAGTGCCATTGACGAAATTCTCAAACTAAATCCCAAACCGGGCAACAGCATGAATGAAACCGTCAAGGTGAATCACTATATACAACCGGACTTTCTTATCACTATCAATGAGGGAAAACCCGAGCTGCATATCAATGCTAAAAATACACCGGATCTTCGGATCAGTAGGTCATACCAAGAGCTACTCAGAAGCTATGCCGCCAACCCTTCGGGACAGTCCAGGGATCAAAAGGATGCCGTCACATTCATCAAACAAAAGATCGACTCCGCCAAATGGTTCATTGATGCCATTCAACAGCGACGCAACACACTCTTTACCACCATGAGTGCCATCATGGAATACCAGGAAGAGTACCTGCTTACAGGGGACGAAACCAAACTGAGACCCATGATCCTGAAAGATATTGCAGACATCGTGAATCTAGATATCTCTACCATCTCCAGAGTGGCCAACAGTAAATATGTACAGACACCCTATGGAACCTTCCTGCTCAAATCGTTCTTCTCGGAATCCATGCAAACTGATGCAGGTGAAGAGGTCTCTACCCGAGAGATAAAAAAGATCCTTCAAGACTGCATTGACGCTGAAAACAAGACGAAACCACTAACAGACGAGCATCTCGCCGGCATTTTAAAAGAGAAAGGCTACAACATTGCCAGGCGCACAGTAGCCAAATACCGGGAACAACTCCACATTCCTGTGGCTCGTTTAAGAAAAGAGTTATAATGACGGTCACCCCCACTGAGCAAAGAATAGCACACCCGCTTACGATCCTCCTCCACCCTATGGCTACCCCCACCGTTGTAGCCCTGTACATCCTCTTTAGCCCCGGCATGATCTCGGCCCTTTTCCCAGCAGATTACCGCTGGTTAATCACCGCACTCATCGCCCTGCTCACCATTCTCATCCCCCTTTTCTTCCTCTTGGTATTTAAATGGACACAACTCCTTATTTCGCCTCAAAAAAAAGAGAAGATCACCACCACACACCTCTTTATCACCATGCTGGTCTGCTTCTTTTTATGCTTTAAGGTACTCCGTATCATGGGAACTGCCAGTTTGCTAACCACATCCATACTGGGCTGCACCCTTACCCTATTCCTGACCTTTTTGATCCATCGAAAATGGCACATTGCAGCACACAGTGCCGGATGGGGAAGTGTCTCCGGAACCATTGCCACTCTCCTGGCCATGCAGCTCACCTCGGGAGCGTGGTTCTTCATGATATCCCTCCTCCTCTTCGGCCTCTCCGGAACAGCGGTGATCCTCCTGAAAAAACACACGCCAGCCCAAGTCTATACCGGTTATCTACTGGGTTTTATCACCCAACTGATCACCCTATTGCTGCTTAGTGTCTGAAAAAAAAGAGAAGTGATAGCCATCGCTGTTACGTAAATACCGCCCCTGTGGGGCTTACCAGCTATTATTGGCCTTTAACTATTTTGGAGGAAGGGAGCCATAGAGAGGGGATATACCACATGCCCACGACTGGTTTTATGACCAGTCGCCACATCCTCTCACACAGAGAAAAAAAACACAACAATATGATTTTCAAACAGCTAAAAACAACCAACTCCCAATTAAGGGCTGTCCATAAAGTCGGAGTTTTAAGCAGCGTCTGGATAACCCCTTTAAATCCAAGGCTTGCAAAGGCCGGATTCTAGTGGAATGGGGTGAAGGACAATCCCAAAGAGATGGGATGCATCTGAGGTCCTTTATTCTGCTCATATAACCCCGTCAAACCGTAAGAGGCGGTCACATTCACCCATTTCCATCCCACACGGACAAACGGCGTAAAACGGTATTCACTCACGTTATGCAGATCCTTCTTCTTAAATCGTATCACATCTTCCGACCCCAACAGATAGTCATCTCCCCGATACTTTGAATGGCTATCCAAAAGGAAACCAATCCGTATTCCTGTGGAGACCTTTACCCCACTCTTTTCATGGTAATAACGAACCTCAAAGGGCACTTCAGCATAGGTCAAAGCAATCTTATTACGCGAATAACTCACCTCCGGCATGATGGAATCCAGCCGCACAAACTTCACCTCACCGGTGCGCTTACCGGAAGCGTCAGTCACATCTACCTGAACGGAATTACTATAAAGATTATGTCCCGTAATCCCTAACCCCAAGAGAACCCCAAAATGGGTTCCCTCAATGGGAATAATATAGCTGGAAGAGATATTATAACCAAGATTGATGGCTTTTATCTCCATACCCTCAGGAACGTCTGTCCAAATATCCGTAAAAATATCAAAGTTGTTGGTGTACTTGCGCATTAACGCTTCTGACTGCGACCAGAGGTTTCCCGTGAAGCCAATCAAAAGCAGCAATAAAAGAATCCGATTTTTCATAGACCTGCTATTTATGATGCAAAAATAAAAATTAATAGATGGAAAAGAGAATTATTAACAAAACCTAACACTATTTAGAGGCTATCTATAAAGTCCGACTTCTTCGTTATGCTTGTCTTCAAAATGGTCATTTACCCCAGTAAACTCACATTTTTCAGCCTTCGCAAGCCTCGAATTCGAACT
>PDWI01001119.1_pt1 | contig 43405 bp, 38 predicted proteins | sample 1430891 | NCBI WGS metagenome assembly PDWI01 (sample SAMN01162508, study PRJNA174530) | Oral metagenome, whole genome shotgun sequencing project. | biome: Marine environment; feature: Marine mammal; material: Swab sample of the gingival sulcus; isolation source: swab sample of gingival sulcus... | reverse complement strand
TTTATTAACAATTATTTTTTTAAAGATCATTCCCTATTAAAGTGTTCTTCTTTAATTGGACGCGAATTATAATAGATTTATTTGTTTTTGTCAATAGCTATCGCTTAAGAATGGCTTAAATTTTGAGATTTGGAGGTTTGGGAAATTTTTAATCTCCTATTATGTTATAATTATCGATATATAAAAGTATATAGATACGCCCTTTTGGGTTAATATATTTTTTTTCCTCTATAAAATCTTCATATTTATCTATTTGTTCATTTTTTAGATGTTTTTTACTAAATAGATCATATAGCTCCCTTTTTGCTCTACTTCGTGCTAAATTTTCTTGATAGTGTTTTCCTTTAAAATGTTTATTTGCTTTGCCTATTCCATAAAATTTATATTTGCTTGTTCCTTTTATCCAGTATCCATCATCTTGGCTTTTTTTATCTGTATTTTTACTTTTTAAGAGTCTTTTTATTTTAATATCAGCAATCTCCTTAAATAAACCATTTGGGTATTTTTTTTTATATAGTTGTAGTAGCTCTATATCAGAACTATTTTTTACTTCATCCCACAAATACTTTTCAGATTTGTCTGCATATACAAATGTTAATAAAAATATAAATATTAATAATAATTGTTTCATAATTTAATCACTTTTGCTCCATAACCACCCTCTTTTGCACTTGCATCATTGTAACTTGTGACACTTGGATGGCTATCCAAAAATAGTGCAACAGCTCGTGAAAGTTTACCTGTACCAATTCCGTGATACACCAATACCTCATCAAAACCTGCTATTAGACTATCTGATAAAAATTTATCTAAATTTTCTAAAGCTTCATCTACTCGTTGACCGTGTAGATCTAATTTAATATATCCAGAATCTGGTTTTTCTACATTAATTTTTACTGTTTTTTGTTTTATTTTTGGGATATTTCCACTTCTTTGTAAACTACTTAATGGAAGTTGTAATTTTATCCCTTCATTTGTTTCTACTGTGGCTTTTTTCCCTTTAATAGAGATAAGTACCCCTTTTGTATTATTATATTTAACTCTATCTCCTATTTTTAAGTTCAATGGTTCTTGATTTTTTTCGACTCGAATATCTTGCTTTTTTTTATGTACTTTATTTAAAATTTGATGTTGTTGTTTTATATTATTTAACTTTACAGCTTTTTTTACCTCATCTATGGCTTCATTAAACTCTTTTTCTAATCTGTTTTTTTGAGCTACAATGTTTATATCCAGTGATTCTTTTTTATCTTTTAACTGTTTTTCTAACTGTTTTGTTTTTTCAATTTTGCTATCTAGTAGGGAAATTTTTTCTTTATACTCTCTTTCTAAATCACTACTTCTTTGAATCAAATCATTTAATTTATCTTTATCATCTCCATATACCTCTTTTGCTTTTTTTACAACTGCTAAGGGGATATGATATCTTTGTGCTGTTTCAAAAGCATACGACTTTCCTATTGTTCCTTGTAAAAATTCATATGTTGGGATACGAGATACTTCATCATATATAGCTGCAATTAACTCTACATTTTGATTTGCAGCTAAGAGGGCAGCTAATCTTTTATGATGAGTTGTCACTATAATTTTTATATTTCTTTGAATAAGTTCTTCAATAATCACCTTAAATAAAGATGCAGCTTCATCACTATCTGTACCCAATTCTATTTCATCAACACCTACAATAGTATCATTTTTTGTAAATAATTTACTAAATTCCAACATACGCCCTGCAAATGTAGATATATCATTTTTTACACTTTGAGGATCATCTAAAATGGCAAATATGTCTTTAAATGTACCGATTTTTGTAGCTTTATTGCAAGAGTATGGTATAAGGTATTTTGATAAATATACAGCACTAAGTATAGATTTAAGTAGCATAGTTTTACCACCAGCATTTACCCCTGTAATCATAATCACACTTTTACTAAAATCTATACTCACACTTTTTGCATTATGTAAAGCAGGATGTTTAAAATCAACTAACTTTTGGGTTTTATTATTTGATTTATTTGGTAAAATAAAATTAAAATCACCCATTTTTGCAAATTCTAATCGTGCTTGATAGTGATCATATCTATCAAACTCTTTATTTATAAATTTTAAAAACATCAATTGCTTTGATAAAACACTACTTAATTCTTTTGTAATTTTATATACTATCTCTTCTTTAAGATTAAAAAGATCTGATTGTTTTTGTTTAAGTTCCCCTACACTATGGGGTAATACATAAAAAAATCCACTTTGACTTCTATCTAGTACTTTGGCTTTAAGTACATGATTAAATCCAGCTCGTACCATTAAAGTTTGTTCTCCATGAACTAAATGAACCTGATGATCAACTAAGTAAGGCTGTAAGTTTTTACTATTAATTACACCATATAATTTTTGTTTAATCGCATCTCTATTAGTATATAAATTATCATTAACTCTATCTAAATCTTCACTATATCCATAAACTATCTCTCCTTTGTCATCAAAAGCCTTTAAAACAACATCTAACTCTTTTGGAATAATAATCCTATCAATCCAATTTAAAAGTTTTCCAGTAAAAGAAAATTTCTTTAAATAGAAGAAATAGTTTATAATTTTAACAAATTCATAAATTTCATATATTTTTAAATTACCCTGTTTTTGTAGATAATTTAAAGCTCCATAGAGTTCTGTTACTTTAGGTGGCCTTTTTAATTCAAAATTTTCTAACTCTTTTATAATTGTATAGTGAATATTTATATCACCCGCTAGTTTTATATCTTTTTGCCTACAAAATAATGATTGTAATCTTTCTATATGATTTACAATATCTAGTTTTTTAATAATCATACAATTACAATCCTACTTTTTTTTAGGTCTAAAAGCTTTGATTACCTCTTCATTACATACCAAAAACGGACCCTCCATTAAATCTATACAATAAGGAATAGCAGGAAACACTGCATCTAAACACTCTTTTATAGATTTTGGTTTTCCTGGTAAATTTACTATTAAAGAACTTCCTCTTAAACCTGCTGTTTGTCTTGAGAGTATTGCTGTTGGTACAAATTTTAAAGATTCCATTCTCATAAGTTCCCCAAACCCGGGCATCATTCTATCACATACATTTTGGGTAGCCTCTGGAGTTACATCTCTAGCTGCTGGTCCTGTTCCACCTGTGGTTATCACTAAACAACACTTTTCATTATCAACTAAATCTTTTAATGTATTTTCTATAGTCTCTTGCTCATCTTCTATACATCTGTATATAGGTTCCCATGGACTTATTAAATATTCATTTAAAGTTTTTTCTATTGCTTTTCCTGATAAATCTTCATATTCTCCACGACTCGCTCTATCTGATGCTGTTATAATTCCAATCTTTGCTATTTTTTCATTCATAATATATGTCCCCTATTTTTTATATAATATACTTCACCAAATTTTCTAAAAAATTTCAGTGCTTCATTTGAATCAATTATTTTATCTTCGCTTCCTAAATACACTTCTAAAATAATATTCTTATCTACTAATTTTTGTAATTTTTCTTCACTCCACTTATAATGTAATAACTCATTTAGCTCTTCATATTTTCCTAAATGAAAATAACTAGATTTAATCCCTTGAGAAAACCCAGAATTCTTTAAAAAAGTATCACAATAGCTAAGTGGATCTTTTTTAAAATAGATAAGTTGCATTCGTTTATATTTTTTATCTTTATCATTAAAATATGCGGGAGAAAAAAGTTGTAATTTATCCACCCTTGTATCTGTATTTAATACATACTCTAATGCTTTTATAGCACCATAACTAAATCCGCTTACAATAAAGTCTGATATTTCTTGATAATCAGTAAATAACTCTTGTTCATTTATGAGTGAAAAACCATTAAAGTACAACTTCATCCTTTAATAATAGATCACGAAGTTTTTTTACCTCATCAATATTTGAAATAAGTTCAGTTCTTAATCCATCTTTTATGTTTTGAATTAAAGTTTCTACTGATTGTTCCATTTTATATTCATTTACCATCTTATTTGCAATTTCATAAGACTCTTTTATCTCATTTTCAAACACCAAATAGGATTCATTTTGTATAACTTCTAAAGCAATGCTCCCTGATAAATATTTTTTAATTGTATTTTTTAATTGTGTTTTAGAAGGATAAATCAGATCTTCAGTTGAAATTCCATCTTCAAAGAGATTTACTTTCGATTTTGTAATATATGCTTTTCCAGCTTGATAGGTAGCTAAAATATTTTTTTGTTCTTGTGTTAAAATGGTAATTTGTTTTTTCCCAAATTGTATTTTTTGCTTTGCAAATTCAAAGTCCTCTTCTAGTAAACTAGCCCCACCCCTTTTTATCATACACAATAATGACTCATTGACAAGTGTTGCTAAGGCTGAACTACTAAATCCACTTGTTTCATTTGCAAGTTTTTCTACATCTACTTTAAATGTTCTATCTTTTAAATAAAGATTTAAGATATTTACTCTATCTATTTTCGTAGGAAGTGTTAAAAAAACTCGTCTATCAAACCTCCCTGCTCTTAAAAGTGCTTCATCTAAAACTTCTATCTTATTTGTTGCAGCTACTACCATTACACCACTTGAACTATCAAAACCATCCATTTGAGTAAGAAGTTCATTAAGTGTTGCTTCTCTTTCATCATTACTTCCAATACCTCTAGCTTTTCCAACGGCATCAATCTCATCTATAAAAATAATTGAAGGGGCATTACATTTAGCTACAGAGAAAAGTTCTCTTACTCTTTTCGCACCCATCCCTACATAAATATGAACAAAACTAGAACCACTTTGATAAAAAAACGGTACATTAGCTTCACCAGCTACTGCCTTTGCTATAAGCGTTTTACCAACACCTGGAGGACCTACAAGCAAAACTCCTCTAGGTAAAGAAACACCATATTTTTGATATTTTTTAGGATGATTTAAAAAATCAACAACCTCTTCTAATTCCTCTTTAATTTCAGAGATCCCTGCTACATCTTTAAAAGTGATATTTGAAGTAGTTGCACAAATAGACCCCTCTTCATCTCTTTGTTTTATCTCTTTTTGCGTATCTGCACCTTCTTGTGCAACAGTTAATTCTTGACTAAATTTTGTTTTTGGAACAATTTTTCTAATTTTATCTTTATATTTTTGCAAAGCAAAGGTTAAAATCAATAAAACGAATAAAAAACCAACCCCTAAATAATAATTATTTCCATGGATAATATTATCTGACTTTGTAATAGTATATAAAAATAATACTATCAACACCACAGCAGAAATACTCATCATTTGTAAATTTTTATCTATTTTAGTTTTATTGTTCTTCTCTTTTTTATCATCTTTTTTAAAATTTGGAAACATTTTTATTCTCCATTATTTCATAATTTTTTATATTTATCCAATCCCCCACTAAATCCTCATCACTCTGAACCTCTACGGTGTTAAAAAACTGGTCATATCCTGTATAGATATTTTCTTTTTTGGATTCTATTAATACCTCTAAAGGTTGATGCCGTTTTCTAAAATTTAAATTTTTCTCTTTAATTTTATTTTCTAATTCTCTAAGCCTTGTTTTTGCAATACTTCCATTTATTTGTGGCGACATTTTCGCACTAGGTGTACCATCTCGTGGAGAATAGGTAAAACTATGAATATGCGTCAATGGAAACCTTTCAATATTTTCCATAGCATCTTTCCATAAAGTATCAGTTTCTCCAGGATGTCCTACGATAAAATCAGTACCCAAGGCATACCCTTTAGAAGCCAATAATTCAAAAAGTTCTAAATCACTTTTGACTCTATTTCTTCGATTCATAATTTTTAACATCTCTTTATTTGTATGTTGTAGTGCTATATGAAGATGTTTTCCCATCCACGGTTCATCTAAAATCTCTTTAAATTCATCTGTAATTTGAACAGGTTCAACACTCCCCAAACGAATTCTTCTTACCCCTCTTATAAGAGATATTTTCTTTATAAGTTGTACTAATTTATCTTTTTTGTTTGGCACACCTTTTGCTTTTCCGTATGAACCAACATTTATCCCTGTTAAAATAAACTCACCAAAGCCATTTATAGCTAGTGTTGTAATTTGTTGTAAAATTTTATGCTCTTCATAACTTCTAGAATTACCCCGTACATAAGGGATAATACAATAACTACATCTAAAATCACACCCCTCTTGAATTTTTACAAATGCTCTACTCTTCCCTATCATTTTATCAACGATTGTATCATCAAGATGTTCTAAATCTCCAGCTTTAAAAAACCGTGTTTCATTTTTTAAAAGAGAGTTAATGTTTTCTTTTTCACTATGTCCAAAAAGTGCGTCTATTTTTTTCGTTTTAAAAAGGTCTTCCCCTTTAGTCCACACACCACATCCTGTAAATATGACTCGTGGATTTTTTGGTAATTTTTTTAATGAATTAATATAGTTTCTAGCAGTGCTGTCTGCACTATTTGTTACTGTACAAGAATTTATTATTACTACATTTGCATCTTTTTCTTCGTGTGTCACTTCAAAATCTTTTAAATTATTCATCATAACCTGTGTATCAAAAACATTTGTACGACATCCAAAAGTTTTAAAATATACCTTGTCTTTTTTAACCATTATTTGCTCACTCATAATCTTGTTTCTGTATCAAACAAACTTTTTGTAGATTCGATATTTGGTATTAAATGTTCCCCATCTACTTGAGCATTGCTTCCTAAATTTACAGTTTGAGTTGGGTATGCTATAGTTATATCATCTGCTGCTTTAAAGGCTTCTAGTATCTCCATACTAATAGTACTTCTTAGTCCTAAAGTAGCGTGAGAATTTGTATAGTACCAAGATGATATTACTATACTATATGGCTCTACAAATGAAAATATTCTAGGCTCTGGATTTGCACTTCGTAAAACATATTTTTTTCTCACCTTTTGTAATCTCTTTTTTGTTAAGTCAGTATATCCCTTTGCATGATTTTGAACAATTGATTTTGCTAATTCCACTGCTTTTTTATGATTGGAATCAAAAGTGATATGAATATCTATACCATCCCATACGGTTCGTAATCCATCAAAAGTATAATTTGCAATCATATCAGTAAAAATATAATTATTCGGTACAAAAACAACTCTACCTGTTCTTCTATTTTTAGTATAAGATGTGAGAGTGATATCTTCTCGTATTGCTATTTTAAATAGTGTGATATCTAAAACATCTCCAACAATTTCCACACCATCTCGTACAACTTTAATTCTATCTCCCACACCAATAGCACCACTGGTCATAATAGCCATCCATCCAAACATAGACATAAACCAATCTTTTAAAGCAATAGCAATACCAGCAGATGCAAATCCTAAAATAGTAACCAAATAAGAAACATTATCAATATAAGAGAATAATAAAATAAAAATTATTACTATAAGAAAAATAAAATTAATTAATTTATTTGAACTATAATGTTTATCATCATCATCTACATATTTTTTAACTGCTTTTTTAATACCAAAAGAGAGTAAAAATAAAACAATCATAATAATCAAAAGCTTACTTGTCCGCCATATCTCTGCTGAAATAGCATCTTTTACCTCTTGAGTTATTTGTCTTACTTTTTTACCATACACCTCTTGGGTTGTAGATACAACATCAACAACCATTAAAAAATTTTTTAACTCCAGCGTTAAAGTATCTAAATCATTTTTAAGTTTTTGATCTTTTGTGAGATTATAAAGATTTTTAGATAAAGTAATTTTATGACTTATTTGATCTACTAATTCAACGAGTTCTAGTTTGATTTGATTATAGTTTTCAACATTTTTATTTAATATTTGAATATAAGATAAAGCCTCTATAATAGAAAAAGGATTTTTTATTTCAGGTACTTTTCCAATAGCATCTGGTGTAATTTGTTTACCAATAGGTGAGTCTTTATATTCACTAATGAACTCTAACTCATTTTCTTTAATTCTTATTTTATTATTAAGTTGATAGGAAAGTTCTTTATACTTTTCCCCTTTCCATCGTCCATATTTTTTAGCATCTTCTTTTATTTGTACAAGTTCTTTTTCTATTTTTCTATAGGTAAGATAGTTATTATATCGTGTGATCCAAATATTTTTTTCTAACTTTTTATTGACATTTTTTAATTCCAGTTTTAATTCTGTACTTTTTGTTGCATTATCTATACTCTCTTTTGTTTCAGATTCTGCACTTACATTTGTACAAACAAATAAAAAAAGTAATAAAAGCTTAAATATATTTTGCATCAAAAATCCTCTAAGATTGTAATAAGATCTTCTTTAGAAACTTCATTTGTTATTTTACAATTTCCTAAACCACAGGCAAGAATAAATGTAATTTTATTATCTAAACTTTTTTTATCTAGGAAAAAATGCTCATAAAAATCTGCTACATTTTTAATTTTATATGTAGTAGGAATATCATATTTTTCAAGTAGATTTTTCACTCTATTTGATTCATCAAAGCTCATCAAGCCTATCTTTACAGAAACATTATTTGCCATACATATCCCTATACCCACAGCCTCACCGTGTAAATAAGTATTATAATTTGTCTCATTTTCAATAACATGACCAAAAGTATGACCATAATTTAAAGCAGCACGCAAACCTCTCTCTTTTTCATCTTGACTTACAACCCAAGCTTTTGTTTCTACAGATTTGGCAATCGCTTTTTGGATATTTTTTTTATCTCTTAAATCATTTTGCTCTAACCATTCAAAAAACTCTTTGTTAAAACATACTGCCATTTTTATTATCTCTGCAACCCCAGCTGAAAATTCTCTTTTAGGTAATGTAGTTAAAAAATACGGGTCGATATAGACAGCTTTTGGTTGATGAAAACTTCCTACAAGATTTTTTCCAAACTTATTATTCACCCCTGTTTTCCCACCAACACTAGCATCAACTTGAGATAATAGTGTAGTAGGAATTTGAATAAAATCTATCCCTCTTTGGTATATGGAAGCTGCAAAACCTGTCATATCACCTATAACTCCACCACCAAAAGCTATGAGTATTGAACTTCTATTGAGTTTATGCTTAAAACAATGTTCTAAAATATCTTCTATTGTTTGCATATGCTTATACTGTTCACCATCGGGAATAGTTACAACACTTAACTCTTTTATTTTTAATTTTGAAAGTAAATATTCCAAATGTAATTGAGAAATAGTTGGATTTGTTACCACAACTACTTTTTTATTTATTGTTATCATTTTAAGTTTATCTATTGTGATATCATAAGAAGCATTTGGGAGAGTTATATTTACAATCATGTCTATTCCATTTTAAAAGTTTATCATTGTTCTATTTTAGCAAAAAGAGACTGTAATAAATCTTTTATATTTGAATCAATCTTTTTTGGTTTCCCATCTTTAGCTAATACTAAAGTAGCACGCGTTCTAAATAACACCTCACCGTTTCTTTTAATCTCTTGAATCATTACAAATGAGGCTCTGTTTATAATCTCTATGCGACTTGTAACATCAAGCATATCTGCAAAAAAAGCACTCTTTAAAAAATCACAATCCATTTTACGAATAACAAAATGTGCATCATCTATCACGGGTGTTAATCCTGCTTGAAAAAAAAATTCACTTCTAGCCCGCTCACAATATTTTAGATAGTTTGCATGGTAAACCACACCACCCGCATCTGTATCTTCATAATATACCCTTATTTGCATTTTTATTCCCACTTTTTCTAATTTTAATACAATATAACTTCAAAAAAACATAATCTAAGACTTTTTTTAAATAGTATTGCAAGCGTAACAAAATATAGGAATATTGAAATAGTTAAGCAATAAATTCTATGATTAAGATTATCATTATCATAGTTTTGTTAGAATTGAATGAAATTAAATAAAAGGATAAATATGAAAAAAACATTAGTTACACTTCTAGGAAGTAGTTTATTGGCAAGTAGTTTATTAGCAGGAACTTGTGAGGATGGTTTAAAATATGATTTTACATTTTTTGGAGCGCCTGATAAGTCGTATGTAGTTACAAAAAATACATTTAAAAAAGCAAAAGTAAATTTTGTAAATGGAAAACTTTTAAATGCAACAATTGATATTGATGCATTATCAATTGATACAAGTGCAGATTTAAACAATGGTAAAGCAAAATGGCCTGCAGCCATGGCAAATGTAAGAAATATGAATACTGTAAATAACTTCTTTAAGAAATTTACAAAAGATATTGGTAAAATATCTGTAAAAGTTGTAAAAATTGGAAGTGATTCAATGGATTTAGAATTTAAGATGAATGGTGAAACAAAAGTGATACCATTTGGATATAAAGTTGAAGGTGGAGTTATAAAAGCACAAGGTAAACTTGACGTTTTAGCTTTCAATACATCGTCTGCTTGGGCAAAATTTACTGCTACTTGTAGAGGTTTCCATAAAGGTAAATCTTGGAATGAACTTGATGTCTTCTTTGAAGTTCCAGCAAGTTGTAAATAATCATAAAATAGCTCTTAATTAGGAGCTATTTTATATACATAGTACAAATATCTCTCTTTTTTATTCATTATTTCTAACACAACGAACATAAGCCATAAAGGTCTTAGCCGTCGTTTTTTAATTTAATAGTATTTAATTTGAATACATTTTAATTATTTTGATTTATTTATATCAACTTTGTATAAGTATTCTTCACCTTTCTTTATACCAGGCACGAATTTAGCTGTTCCAACTGCTATATATTTATTTTTTAATTCAACTACATCATATAAACTTCGTAATGCATCATATCCAATAACTTTTTCCCATAAAATTCTACCTTTTTTATTAATCTTAGTAATTACTGCATTTTTCCAATGATCAGTAGATGGTTTATCTGCAAGTCTTCTTTCTGCTCCTACCAAAATAAAACCCTTATCTTTAGTTTCTTTGATGGTTTCTAATTTACCATTAAGTAAAATTTCACCTAGCATACGACCCTTAGGAGTTATTTTAACAACTAATGTTTTTAGAAAAGGAGAATAGTCTAAAAACATTATATTTCCATCACTTGTTTTGATTGCTTTTTCTACAATGCTTGATACTCCTATAGGGGTTTCACTTATAATATCCCCTTTTTTAGATATACTAACAAGAGTAGAATCCACATTAAAAGAATTTTCCATATAAGTATGTCTAAAAATCAAAAAATTTGATTTATATTCAATTATCGAACGAAAACGGGTTTCTCTATCAAAGTTGAAAATTTTTTCCCATTCATTTTTTCCATTTTGATCAAGTTTTAATAAAGCCATTGTTTTAGGATAATAGTATAAAGATAAAAGATATCCACCATCACTTGTTTGTATCGCACCCTTTAATAGTGGAGCATCTTTCCCAAAGTAAGTTTCCATAGTGATAAATCTTTCTTTTAATTTTTTACCATTTTTATCCACTATAAGCATCCAATTTCTATTTTTTGAGTTATAATTAGTCCCAAATAGAGTATAAGTTTTATCATTTGAAAATAGATAACGACTATAGGTATCGTCTTTAGCATTTTTAGTATTATAAGTTTTTGACCATATTTTCTTTCCTTTTAAATCTGATTTTTCTAAATACATATCATATATTTTTCCATGTTTTTTATAACCTAAAATTACCAAACTATTATTTTCAACAATTATATTATCTAAAACTCCTTCAGTCTTCTCTCTTATCTCTTTGATATCATTTGCAAAGCTTAAACCTATTAAGCATATTAACCCTAAAATAATTTTCATCTTTTTCTCCTTGATTTTGATTGTTTTTTATTTGTTTCTTTTTTCATTTTTTATTTACAAGCCCAAGGGCTTTGTTTACATAAGACATTTAGATTACCCTGTGCATTTGTATGACCTTGATTAGCAGCTTCCATCCAATATTCATAGGATTTAAACTTATTCATTTTTACACCATCTCCATTATAATACATAAGACCCAAGTTATACTGTGCTTCTCCATATCCTTGATTTGCTGAGAGTTTATACCATTTTACAGCTTCTTTAAAATCTTGCCTTACACCTTGTCCAATTCTATACATATTACCTAAGTCACATTGTGCTTTTGCATATCCTTGATCTGCTGAAAGTTTATACCATTTTACGGCTTCTTTAGAATCTTGCTTTACACCACTTCCATAGTAATACATAATACCTAAGTTATATTGTGCTTCTGAAATGCCTTGTTCAGAAGAAAGTTTAAAATATTTCAATGCTTCCTTATAATCACCCTTATTATAAGCTTCAATACCTTTTTCAAAATCTCCTGCAAATAAACTAATAGTTAATAGGACTATACTTAAAAAAATCTTCATTCTTGTTCCCCTTGTTTTTGTTTTTTTTCTTGTCGTTTTTTTCTTGCATATTGTATGATTAAAGGTAAAATTATGCATAATACTAATAAAATTATTGCAATAATAATATCAAAGTGAGGCAGTTTTATACCAAATATATAAAAAAATAAAGCAATGAGCGTTGCTGCAAAAAAGTTTGCAAAAAGACTTAGTACGATATTTTCAAAAAATAAATTTTTACTCTCTTGAGTTTTTTTAAATAAAGATAAAGCACATAGAATAACAACTACGATAATAAATAGTGTAAATAATATCACAAGCTTTTCACCCTCTATCTCTCCTCCTTCAAAATAAAGATATGAACCATAAATGGCCATAAGACTAATCAATATATTAATAACATACTGTTTGTAAAGTTCTTTCATTTTAACTCCTAAATTTTTTTTGACCTCCATTTTACCCCCCCCATTAAAATAAGCTTAAAAAGGAAAAAACATCTCCTAAACAATAATTAGCTTTAACATTATCTATGTATACTTTGGATATAATAGGACAAATTAAACTGATAAATCAAATTTTAAGAGAGTGTGTATGATCCTTTCTATAGAGTCATCTTGTGATGATAGTAGTATAGCCATTACAAGTATTGAAGATAAAAAACTTATTTTTCATAAAAAAATATCTCAAGAGTTACAACATAGTGTATATGGGGGAGTGGTACCTGAACTTGCTGCACGTCTTCATATAGAAGCCCTACCAAAAATTTTAGAAGAGTGTACTGCATATTTTAAAGATTTAAAAGCTATTGCGGTTACAAATGCCCCAGGACTAAGTGTAACACTTACTGAAGGGGTAACTATGGCAAAAGCCTTAGCTTTAAGTCTTAAAATACCGCTTATTGGAGTAAATCATCTAAAAGGTCATATCTACTCATTATTTATAGAAAAAGAGGTTCTCTTTCCCTGTACCATTTTATTGGTATCGGGAGGACATACACAATTAATCGAAGTAAATGATTTAAATAATATGAAAGTCATAGGTAGTACTATAGATGATAGTTTTGGAGAAAGTTTTGATAAAGTTTCAAAAATGCTAAAACTTAGTTATCCAGGTGGTCCAATCATAGAAAAACTCGCTTTAAAAGGTGATGAAACAAAATATAAGCTTCCTATTCCGCTTCGACAATCACCCTTAATTCAGTTTTCATATAGTGGGCTAAAAAATGCAGTACGATTACTTATATTAGAAGAGGAAAAAAATAATAATATAAATGATAACACTATTGCAAATATATCTGCAAGTTTTCAAAAAACTGCAATAGACCATATTTTAATGAAGCTAAAGAAATATTTTAAAACAAATATTCCTAAAAATTTTGCTATTGTAGGAGGTGCTAGTGCAAATAGCGTATTAAGATCAAAGGTTGAAGCCCTTTGTAATAAGCATAAGACACAGCTACTCTTAGCACCGCTAGAATATTGTAGTGATAATGCTGCTATGATAGGGAGGGTAGCTATCGAACAATATATTAGTAAAGATTTTGTTACCATCTCTGACATAAATATTCAAAGTCGAACAAGTTTTTAAAGTATAGGATATAAAATGGAAGAATTTAAAGTCTCAAAAGAGGAACTTCATAAAATGTTTGAAAACAAAGAACTTTTAGATACCAGTAAAGGTTGGTATTATAAAGACCAAGAAGTTCAAATTATTGCTATTCATAATGTTGAAACAAAATATGTTCAAGATATGATGAACGCTGATTTCTATAAAATAAAACCCGCTAATTAGAATTACAAATTTTTGGTGATCACGATTGGACTTGAACCAACGACATCTACAATGTCAATGTAGCACTCTACCAGCTGAGTTACGCGATCATTTTAATTAAAAATTTAAAAGACATAAAAAAAGCCCCTAACCAAGGAGCTACTTGTAATCACTATTAAGAAACCATACTTATGGTGCGGATGAGAGGACTTGAACCTCCACGCCGTAAAGCACCAGATCCTAAGTCTGGCGTGTATACCAATTTCACCACATCCGCATTATGTAAATATAGTTACTTAATAATAAGAATGGTACTCCCAGCACGATTCGAACGTGCGACCTACGCCTTAGAAGGGCGTTGCTCTATCCAGCTGAGCTATGGAAGCATTTTATAAAAAAACAAATGGGGTAAGATATGGGAATCGAACCCACGACCTTCTGAACCACAACCAGACGCTCTAACCAACTGAGCTAATCCTACCATCAGAATTTTATAAATTTTATATTGTAAAATAACATGGTCGGAGTGAAAGGACTCGAACCTTCGACCCCCTGGTCCCAAACCAGGTGCGCTACCAGGCTGCGCTACACTCCGAACAATTACATAAGAGTTTCTCTTAATGTGGGTGGAATTATAATAAAATTATTTAAATATGTCAAGTACTTTGTAAAGAAATTTATAAATTTCCCTACAAAGTCTATTAATTCATCAAGAGATAAACTAGTTGTTACACACCTTACAGTTTTTTAATCTCTTTAATTAAATCTTTTGGTGTCATTGAATAGTTATGTTTTTTATAATGTGATGCTGCTAATGTATGAGCTAAACTAGCATTAATCGTAGCATCTAAGGGACTATAACCTTGAGCTAACAGGGAACCTATCAATCCAGATAAAACATCTCCACTACCACCTTTACTTAAAACTGAACTTCCTAAAGGATTAACATAGATAGTATTCTTTTGTGAAATTAAAACATTTGTACCTTTTAAAAGTAAAACTACATTTTTATATTTTTCGCAAAATAGTTCCACATATTTAAATCTATTATTTTGTAACTGTTCAGTTGAGATATTAGCTAATTGTGTTATTTTTAACAAAGAGCAAAACTCTTTGGGATGGGGGGTAAGCACAATATTTTTTTGTGTTAATATCTTAATAATATTTTCATCATAAAAAAGATCTGCATCTATTACTTTTGGTATATCATTTTCTAATAAGGATTTATCATATTTTCTACCCAAACCCATACCAATACATAAAGATGTTGTATTTTTAGGAATAATTTTACTTTGCATTATATAACTTGGTACTGTTTTTTTTTCTTTTGAAATTACAGTAATCAAACCACAACCAAAAGAGAAACCAGCTTTTGCACATAAAAGCCCAGCACCTTTTTTTTCCCCTACAACTACGCATAAGTGACCATAAGTTCCTTTATTTGCTATTGTATTATCTCTTAAAGGAAGTTTCAAATCTTTCTTTTCTAGTAAAAAACAAGATGATTTTTTTTCATATAGTTTTCTTTGAACCCCTAAATTTGCTACTTTTATATTTCCTACATATTCCTTAGCACTATCTGTAAATAATGATTTTTGTAAGGCCCCCATAGTTATAGTAGTATGGGCATAAAAACTATTTTGATTTACTTCTGTATTATTCGTAATTCCACTTGGGATATCACACGCTATTTTATATGCTTTTAAACTATTTAATCTCTTAATAATGGTTGAAGATTCTTCATTTAAAACTCTATTTAAACCAGATCCAAATAAACAATCAACAACAATATCACAAGGTTTTATTTTTGATGCTATTTTTATATTTAAAGCTTTTATTCTTTGTAATTGAATCTTTGCCATTTGTGATTTTACACCAAAAGGAAGATACACACTAACTTTAAATTTTGGATACAATAAGCGCGCAAGTGCAATACCATCTGCACCATTATTTCCAGCTCCACATACTATTAAAACTTTTTTATTTTTTTGAAACTTTTTATTTATAAAATTCATCATTTCTAAACTTGCATGTTCCATCAATATATCTTCACTCAAACGATATTCTTCATAACATCTTTTATCTAAACTATTTACTTCATCATATATATTTTGCATATTTATCTCTTTGTTATTTTTTTCTAAACTTCCAACCCTTAGACTCCAAAACTTCCCTAATTTTCTCTTTCTTATCACCTTGAATTTCAATCCACTCATCTTTGATGGTTCCACCGCAACCAAGTTTTGACTTCAACAAAGTTAATATCTCTTTTTTCTCTTTCTCTTCAATATAAAAACGCCCCACTAGTGTTACTGGTTTCCCTCGCCTTTTTTCAAATGTAAATACTAATTGATGTTCATTTTTAGCTATTTTCGTAGTGTTTTTTTTATCACTTTTTTTTGTTTCTTTTATTTTTTGTTTTTCCCAAACTTCATCATCTAAATTTGCACCCATTTCAAACATATTTTTTCCTAGTTATAAATATTTTAGATATAAAAAAAGGGGCTTTAGAGTATAAAACTCTAAAACCCCCTTTTATCACTACTCTTTATTAAATATTATAATAAACCGTTAATTTTATCAGCAAAAGCTTGTTTTGATGCAGCACCAACCATAGTATCTACAACCTCACCATCTTTCATAAATAAAATTGTAGGGATAGATCGAACACCGAACTTTGTCCCTAACTCTTGTTGCTCATCTGTATTTACTTTACAAATATTTGCTTTACCTTCAAACTCTTCAGCCAATTCATCAATCACAGGAGCAATCATTCTACAAGGTCCACACCAAGGCGCCCAAAAATCAACTAAAGAAACTCCCTCTTTTGTTGTTGCTTCAAAATTAGCATTTGTTAATTCTATATATTTTCCCATATTAATTCCTTTTAATTCTTTATTTGAAAAATTGTACTCTTTTTTTTCTTTAAATAAGTTAAAAAATCGTAGTTATAACAAACTATAAATAATATTTTTGGTAAAATCACGTATCAAATCAAATACGGATAAATATTATGAATATTAGAAATGAATTCTTAGAATTTTTTGCTTCAAAACAACACAATATAATTAAAAGTGCACCTCTTGTACCAGATGATGCAACACTTCTTTTTACAAATGCTGGAATGGTACAATTTAAAGATATATTTACAGGTTCAGTCCCTACTCCACAAATCCCAAGGGCTACGAGTTGTCAACTTTGTGTACGAGCTGGTGGGAAACACAATGACTTAGAAAATGTAGGGTACACTGCACGGCACCATACACTTTTTGAGATGCTAGGAAACTTTTCTTTTGGAGATTACTTTAAAAAAGATGCCATCGCTTATGCATGGGAGTTTATTACCCAAAATCTTGAGTTACCTATAGATAAATTATGGGTCACAGTTCATACTAATGATGATGAAGCATACGACTTATGGAAAAATCATATCAATGAAGATAGAATTATGAGATTTGGAGATAAAGATAATTTTTGGTCTATGGGTGATACAGGTGCATGTGGACCTTGTAGTGAAATTTTTTATGATCAAGGAGAAGAGAATTTTAATACCCCAGAAGATAAAATGGGTGGGGAAGGTGATAGATTTTTAGAGATTTGGAATCTTGTATTTATGCAATACGATAGAGATGAGAAAGGCAATCTTAATCCACTACCAAAACCATCTATTGATACAGGTATGGGACTTGAAAGGGTTATTGCTATAAAAGAGGGAGTTTTTAATAACTTTGATAGTAGTACCTTTCAACCAATTATTAAAAAAATTCAAGAGATTAGTGGTCTAAGGATTACAGATACAAATATTGCAAGTTTTAGGGTCATTGCAGATCATGTAAGAACCGTAGCTTTTATGTTATCTCAAGGTATTTTATTTGACAAAGTGGGACGAGGGTATGTTGCAAGAAGAATTTTACGACGAGCAGTAAGACATGGATATTTACTGGGATTTAGAAAATCATTTATGGCTGAAATTATTAATGTTTTATCTGAAATGATGGGTGATGCTTATCCTGAACTCAATGAGAAAAAAACCTTTATTCAAGAGCAAGTACAACTAGAAGAGGATAGATTTTTTAAAACGATCTCAAGTGGTATGGAGCTATTTAACGCTGAACTAAAAAATACAAAAAAGATATTTAGTGGTGAGGTTGCATTTAATCTTTATGATACACATGGTTTCCCTTTAGATTTAACAGAAGATATGTTAAGAGAAAAAAATCTAAAAGTTGATAATGAAACTTTTAGGAAGTGTATGGATCAACAAAAAGCAAAAGCAAAATTGGCATGGAAAGGAAGTGGTGATGATGCTTCAACAGGTGATTTTAAACTTATTTTAGATGAAGTAGGAACAAACGAATTTGTAGGATATACAAATATTAGATATACCTCCACTATTCTTGCACTCTTAGATGAAAATTTTAAAAAAATCACACAAGTAAATGAAAACCAAAAAGCTTGGGTGATGTTAGATAAAACACCTTTTTATGCGACAAGTGGTGGGCAAATAGGAGATGTTGGAGCACTAGAAAATAGTGATACTGTTGCCATTGTTAAAGAAACAAAAAAGTTATTTGATATTAATATCTCTTTAGTTGAAGTTTCTAATTCAACTTTAAAAGTTGGTGATAGACTAGAAGCAGTTGTAGTCAATCGAGGTGAAGTTTCTAAACACCATAGTGCTACACACCTTCTTCAAAGTGCTTTAAAAATGGTTCTAGGTGAAACAGTATCACAAGCAGGAAGTTTAAATGATGATAAACGCCTTAGATTTGACTTTACTTATCCAAAAGCGATGACTACAAAACAAATTGAAGAGGTTCAAGATTTAGTGAACTCTATGATTGCTAGAGGGCTTGAAGGAAAAATTGAAGAGTTGCCAATAGAGCAAGCAAAAACAAAAGGTGCTATTGCTATGTTTGGTGAAAAATATGGCAATAGTGTAAGGGTTGTTGAATTTGGTGATGTAAGTGTCGAATTTTGTGGGGGAACACATGTTCAAAATACAGGTCAAATTGGTAGCTTTTATATCACAAAAGAAAGTGGAGTCAGTGCTGGTGTAAGGCGTATTGAAGCTGTTGTGGGGCTAAGTGCTATTAATTATGTTCAAAATGCGATGAAAACATTATCTTTACTAGAAGCAGAAGTGAAAAATAAAGATATTATTGAGGGTGTTGTAAAACTAAAAAAACAGATAAAAGATTTAAAAGCTGAATTAAAAGATGCACATAATAATGTAGCTACCCCTTTAGAAGAGATTGAGATGAATGGGGTTAAAGTAGTTGTTGCTATTATAGAAAATGGAGATCTGAAAAAACTTGTTGATGATATGAAAAATGGTCATGAAAAAATTGCTACTTTACTCCTCCAAGCAAAAGGGGATAAAGTGGTTCTTGTTTCTGGTGTGAAAAACGCATCTGTAAAAGCTGGAGATTGGATAAAAGCAATTGCCCCTATTGTAGGTGGTGGAGGTGGTGGTCGTGCCGATTTTGCACAAGCGGGTGGAAAAGATGCTAGTAAAATAGAAGACGCTAAAATAGCTGCGTTAGAGTACATCAAAAAAACACTACAGTAGTAATATAAGAGATAAATATGAAGTATCTTTTATTCATATTTATCTCTGTTTTACAACTCTGTTCTTTAGATTTTAAAGTTGCTTCTTATAATGTAGAAAATTTTTTTGATCTACACTATGATAAAACGGAATATAAAGAATATATTCCAAATACGAAATATTGGAATCATAGAACATATAACACAAAACTACAAAATATCTCAAAAGTTATCAAAGATTTGGATGCAGATATTTTAGCACTTCAAGAGATTGAATCAAAAATAGTTCTACAAGCACTTTTAAAAAAGAATAAAAAATATAGATATTCTGCTTTTTATAAAAATAAAAATTCTACTGTTGGACTGGCACTGCTAAGTAGATATAAAATTATTTCATATAGTACGATTAAAGTTGATAAGTATGATAAATACTCACGAAATATTCTAAAGGTGAATCTTAAGATTGAAAATAAACCCTTAACTATTTATGTCAATCACTGGCGTTCTAAAAAAGCAAAAGAATCAAAACGTATCATATATGCCATGGCACTTAAAAAAGAGATAGATAAATATCCTAATACTGACTATATTATTTTAGGGGATTTAAACTCTAACTATAATGAATACGAAACTTTTAAATACGATAAAAAGCTCAATAATACCTTTGGTATCACAGGCATTAATCAAATTCTTAATACCTCACAAAATGGAAATCTTATTCGTAAAAATAATTTAAAAAATACAACTCAAGTTCATTATAACACTTGGTTTGAACTGCAAAAAAACGAACGATTTAGTACAAAATTTAGAAATTCTAATAATACTCCCGATCATATTATTCTATCAACTGCCCTATTTGATAATAAAAATATCTCTTATATTAATAATAGTTTTAATGTATTCAAACCCAAATATTTATTCAAAAAAGGAAAAATTTATAGATGGAATAGATTTACGAAAAATGGTTACTCAGATCATCTCCCAATATTTGCATCTTTTTCTACAAAGCAACAACAATATGATTTTTTAAAAAAACAGAATATATCTACAAAAAAAGAGAATACTATTAGTTATTTATATGATAAAGAACAGATTTCCAATTATAAACTTTCAGATGTAACTATTATTTATAAAAGTAACAATATAGCTATTATAAAAAAAACAAATAACGATAAAGCAATTATGATATATAAACCACCTTTAAAATTAAAAGTGGGATTTATTTACGATTTCATAGTACAAGAGATAGATACATACAATGGTCTAAAAGAGATAAAAAAAATCTCAAATATTGTTCAAAAACAAAAAAATAGCCATTTTAAAGATCTATACTTAGATGGGAGTACCATTGACTTAAAAGATGAAAAATATCTTAATAATATCGTATATAATATCAAAGGAGTTTATAAAAAAAGGTACTTATATTTTAAAAATAAAAGAATAAGAGTCTATTTTAAGAAAGGGATAAAAATACCAAAAGATGGAAAAAAAATCTCTATATCTTCTGGTCATTTATCAATATATAAATCTTCTATGCAAATTATGTTACATAGAGATAATGATTTTAAAATTTTTTAGTCACTTTCCTTGGTACCTAAAATACCTGAAACTATTTTATATAGTGTTGGAACATCTGTTTTCCCTACAAAACCATCAATTCCAATTCTATTCATTTTATCTTTAACTGCATCTGTTGTCATGCTTGAATTAATAACAACTGGAATATGTGCATATTTAGGATTTTCTTTAATAGCTTTTGCTACTTGATACCCATCAGTTCCAGGCATCTCAATATCTGTAATAACTAATCCCACCGCTTCAGGATCACCAATCTCTTCAAGTCTAGATAACAACTCACCACCGTTTACAGACATAATAAAATTTGCTTTAGCTTTTCTCATAAACTGATTCATAACTTCTCTTGCAACGGCACTATCTTCTGCAATTAAAATAATCTTTTCATCATTTACAGGTACCGTTACATATCTATCTAAATCACTTGCCGTAATATCTGTCCAACCAATATCTGATAAAAGCTGTTCAGCATTAAAAACTGTACATAAATGCTCTTTATTATCAATCTCTACATATGTGGTATATGTCACTTTTGAATTTTGATTTTCTGAATTAATTAGTTCTGCAGTTGTTTTTTCTACAATATTCACCATATCTTTTACTAAAAAACCAACTTGTTTATGATTGAACTCACAAAATATAATTAACTTATACTCATCTACAGGTAAAGACTCATACCCTAACCATCTATCAAGATTAATTAATGTAATTGGTTCACCCCTAATAGTTGCAATACCTTGAATAACATCAGTATCTGTTGGAGTATCTGTTATAGTTATCTCTTCTGTAATAATAAATGCTTTTATTTTAGCAATATTTATAGCATACATCTCACCATGACCTGTATAAAATACCGCTAACTGCTGTACATTACGAAGATGTGCTTGCGTTAACTGCTCTACACTATCACTAATTCCACTCATATAAGTCCTTTAAAGTTAGTCTAGCCCATTTTAGCTATTTTTCACTTAATATTTTTTTAATTGCTATGCTGCACATAGTAAGTCCAAAGACCCCTGTAACCCCCACAAAACTCCCTAACTCTTTACAATTTGGATTTTCACTACTAAAGATCACTTTAAAACTTTTTTTAAATCTCTCTTTTTTTAACATATCACGAATTTTTCGTGCAAAAGGGTCATTGTATGTTTTAAAAATATTTATATATTCTATTTTTGTTGGATCAAATCTTTTTGCACTTCCTGTTGTTGAGATAAGTTTTTTATGATATTTTTTAATTAGCTCAACTTTCATAGGAATATCGTCAATAGCATCTAAAATAAGGTCATAAGAACTCATATCAAAAGTATCTAGCCACTCTTTTGTCACTTTTTGGTTTATTGCTGTTACCTTGGGATAAAGCGTTTTTAGGTGTTCAACTTTTACACTCCCTATAGCACCCAAAGTTTCACTACCTAATTGTCGATTTTGATTTGATTCTTCATAGATATCAAAATCTACAATTGTTATATTTGTTATTCCTGTTCTATACAATCCATCCAAGGCAAAACTTCCAATACCACCAACACCCAATAATATCACTTTGGCATTTTGTAATTTTTCAAAATCTTTTCCAAATAATGTTTTACTTCTACTATATTTCATTGTATATTTCCTATATATTTTTATTTATTATTTATATCATCATTATAATTTTTTTTATTGTTTCTTATATGTATCATCAAAAAAATCGTGTAAAGAAATGTACTTAATAAAACATTTCCAATCACTATTGCATTGAACATCTCTTTATAGACAAAATTATCAGGAAGAGAATGAACCATAATAATTGCTAATGCACCTTTCATACCTGCAAAAGTTAATGCCACAATCCAACGAGCAGGTAAGTGTAATTTCCAAGTCATTATACTAATAAAAAATACCCTTATAAGAGTCGTAAGTAAAAATACTATAATAATCTCTTTAAAATATTTTTGTAATGAAAATAAATCTATCATGGTAGCCAGAATACTAAAAACTATTGCATTAGCAAAAATACCTATATATTCTGATTCTTTTACATATTCTCTATAGTGTTTTTTTGTGAGTGCTGGAACATTTTGTAAAAAAAACGAAGAAGAGTTCAAATGGTTATGTTCTTTAAATATATATTTTTTATGTGATAAATCATTTTTAACTAAATATTTCAACGTTAAAACAGAACTCACTATAGATAAAATACCAGCAATCTTAAAATGCTCTGCAATAAAAAATGAAACTACAACAATAAGATAAACAACTATTAATTGATCAAAAGATTTGTGTACAACTTTAATAAAAAAATAACCAGTATATGCTACTATAAGACCTATTGTTATAGATAAAAACAAAACTTTCACTAAAGTAAAATTTATATCCACTAGGGTAAAACTTTTTCCACTTATCATAGGAATTGCAATAAAATAAAATATAATTAAAGCAGTAACATCATTAAATAATGATTCTGCTTCAGCATAAATTTTTAATCTATGTGGAAGAGTAAATTTTGACATAATACCTGTAACAGTTATAGCATCAGTTGCCATTAACATAGAAAATAACGCTATTAACATCCCTATAGTAAATTGATGTTGGGGTAAAAGATAGGGAGTTATAAATAAAGCTATAATAATAGAACCAATAACAGCAAAAAGTGCTAAATAGAGTATCTCTTTATAATATTTCTTTAATTCATTAGTTGAAATATTTAAAACATCTGGTAGTAAAATCACAGGTAACATTAAATATAAAATCTCATCAAACTCATCATTCGATATGGTTGATATATCAGGAAAAAGATAGGAAAATAAAAAAGATAAGACAATCAAACTAAGTGTCGTAGGTATTTTTATTTTATCTTCTATCACTCTTGCAAATAAGATAAATATCAAAAGAAGTGTAAATAAAAATAACATTGTAAAACCCTTAGTAGATAAGTCCCTTTTTTAAAAGTGCTTGTTTGCTATTATAGATCCTATTCTATAAAATAATCGCCATCAAAACTAACCATAGAGTAGTTTCTATCTCTACCTAAAGCACCTTTTAAATCATCTATTGATAAATATTCTAAAGAATCCGCCTCTATATAATTTTGAACCTCATCTTGAGTTTTCATAGCATTAATCAGTTCCTCTTTTGTTGGCGTATCAATACCATAGAAACAAGGATACTTTATTTTTGGAGAAGCAACTCTAAAATGTACTTGTGCAGCACCTGCATCTTTAAGCATTTTTACTATTCTTTTACTTGTCGTTCCCCTTACGATACTATCATCTATAACAACAAGTTTTTTACCCTCAATTAAGGATTTCATGGGACTTAGTTTCATCTTCACTTTCATATTTCTCATCGCTTGAGTTGGTTCAATAAAAGTTCTTCCTACATAATGATTTCTAATAATTCCTAGTTCAAAAGGTATCCCTGAAGCTTTTGCATAACCAAGTGCAGCTGGTACTCCACTATCAGGCACTGGTATAACCATATCAGCTTCAATAATATCCTTATCATTTAAAGCTAATGCTTTGCCCATCTCTTCTCTTACTTGATATACATTCTTCCCATCTATATCACTATCAGGTCGTGCAAAATAGATGTACTCAAAAGCACATGGTCTAAACTCTTTTGTATCATCCAATATAATAGACTCTGCATCAGGATACTCTTCACTAAAAATCAACATCTCACCAGGTTTTACATCTCTTATAAATTGGGCATCTACAAGGTCAAAACAACAAGTCTCACTAGCAACTATATATCCACCAGATCGTAATTTTCCTATACTTAAAGGGCGTATTCCGTGTGGATCTCTAATCACAAAAAGTTTACTTCTACTTTGAATCATAAAATTATAAGCACCTTTAAGTTTTTTTAAAGATTTTGTAATTCTATCTCTTAATCTATTCTTACTTGATTTGGCAATAAGATGTATAAGATTTTCTGTATCCATACCTGTTTGAAAAATAGAACCCTCATCAATAAGTCTTTGTCTTACTTCATTCTTATTTACTAAATTACCATTGTGAACAACTGAAATTTCACCTAATTTATATTTTGCTTGAATAGGTTGAGCGTCAAAAACAGAATCACTCCCTGCTGTTGAGTATCTATTATGACCTATTGCCATATCCCCTTGTAGTAATTTAAAGGCATCTTCATTAAATACATCTCTTACAAAACCTCTATTTTTAACAGTAACTATCTGCTTAGAATTTGAACCACCAGCACTTATTCCTGTTGCTTCGTGCCCTCTATGTTGCATAGCAAAAAGAGCTGCTGAAGCCAATTTTGCTGCATCGTTATTTCCATATATTCCTACAATTGCACACATTTTATAATCCTAAACAATCATTAATACTATATAAACCTACTTCTTGATTTACTAGCCATTTTCCAGCTTTTATAGCACCTTTACTAAATGTATTTCTAGCTGTTGCAGTGTGATTTAATTCTATAAATTCACCATCATTATAAAATCCAGCTGTATGTCGACCAACAATATCTCCACCCCTCAAACTCATCACTGCTATTTCATCCTTTGTTCTAGCACCAATAATTCCATCTCTACCTGATACTCTAACCGCATCAAGATCCAATCCTCTTGCATCTGCAGCATGTTCTGCTAAAGTAAGTGCTGTACCACTAGGACTATCAACTTTATGCCGATGATGTTGTTCAACTATTTCACAGTCAAAATCACTAAGTGTTTTAGAAGCTAAAGAAACTAATTTATTTAATACAGCAACCCCTAAACTCATATTTGTAGCATACAAAATAGGAACAACTTTACTCGCTTCTATTAAAAGATTTTTTTGGTGTTCATTAAAACCTGTTGTTGCAATAACTAGGGGTTTGCCTTTTTGATTTTGTATCACTGTTGATAACAACTCTTCAGTTGCCTTTGGTGCAGAAAAATCTATTACTACATCAACTGCATCAAGCATAACTTGCACATCATTTGTAACTACTACATCTTTTGGTAAAGATTTTGTTAATTTATCAAAGACATGAACACTCGCTACACAAGCTACTTCATCATTTTCCAAATCATCAATAAGTAAAGAACCAACCCTACCAGTACTTCCTAAAATTCCAACTTTTAACATCATACAATCCTGAAGTTTAATTTAATTAATGGCATTATACTCTTTTTCTTTTAAAGTTACTTAGTTTCACTTTTTGTTTAATATATTATTTTGTAAATATTCATGTGCCATATAGGAACTTCTTGCGTATGGAGTACTATGAACAAATTCAAATCCTAAACCCAAAGCTAACTCTTTATATCTAGCAAACTGTTTTGGGTGAACAAACTCTACAACTTTTTCATAGTCTCCAGATGGAGCTAAATATTGACCTATACTTAAAAACTTACAGCCAACAGAGATAAGATCTTTAAACACCTGTACCATCTCCTCTTCTTTTTCTCCTAGTCCCACCATTAAAGCACTTTTCGTTTTGATTTTTTCGCCACCTAACTCTTTTAATCTTTTTAAAACATGTAAAGATCTCTCATACGAGGCATTTTTTCTAATCTTATAAAATCTAGGAATCGTTTCTATATTATGCCCAATAATAACCGCCCCACTTTCTACTACTCTTTGTAAGGATTCTTCTCTTGCTTTAAAATCTGGTATTAAAATCTCCACTTGTGTACTAGGTGATTTTTGTAATATATCTTGTGTTACTCTAAAAAATTGTTCTGCCCCACCATCTTTTAAATCATCTCTAGCAGGACTAGTGATAACCACAAATTTTAATCCAAGATGCAAAACAGAAGTGGTTACCTTTTGTATCTCTGTTAGATCAACCTCAGTTGGTTTTCCTGTTAAAACATTACAGTAACTACATCTTCGTGTACAGATATTTCCCAAAATCAAAAAAGTTGCATTCTTATTTCCATAACACTCACTGATATTTGGACATTTTGCTTCTTGACATATCGTATGTAACCCACCAACATCTTTTAAAAGATTTTCCATCTCAACTTGTGCATTTGGAACTATTTTTTTTCGTAACCACTCAGGTTTTTTAAATTTTCCTTGTGCAGGAGTAAAACTCTTTTTAGTTGCTATAGTCATATTTTTCCTTTAATAATCTCTTCTTTGTATCCTCTTCAACTTGAGTTAATCTAGAATTAATTAACTCCACATTAAATGTTTTTTCAAATGATTCTTTTAGTAATATCTTTGCTTTTTCATAATCTAGCTTTATACCAAAATCTTCCAAAGTAATTCCAACTTTATCATCTAAATCTTTATTATTATGTTTAAAAATCGGTATTGAACCATGTTGAAAAATAGCTTTTTTTGTTCTTCTTTGTGCATTTCCACCAATCTTTTTCCCATTTACAAGAATATCATATGCTTCAAAGCCAACTTGACAATATTCACTTTTTGCTAATGCAATAGTATCATTATCTTTAACATATTTAGCATCAAGACCCAGGTTTTTATAAAAATTAAGTATAAATGTACAGATTTTTTCATAAGACTCTTTTATATTTAATCCTTGAAGAAGTGCCGTTGGGATAACTAAAGAATAAGAAAGATCATGCCCATGAAACAACACACCACCACCTGTAACTCTTTTTGCATAATTACCATTATAAAGTGCCGTTATTGGATAATCATTAAATTGTTGAGAAACTCCAATTGTAAAAGAATTCTCCCAAGAATACAACCTAAAAACTGGATAGTCTCCCTCTTTATAAGAGGATAACAAAGCTTCATCTACCGCCATATTTTCCTTCGCACTCAAACTTTTATCGCTAATTATTCGGAAATAACTCCTTGTTTCTATCATATTCAGCACACCTTTAGATTTATTGCTTAGTATATTTTTTTTATTGTTATATCTTACTTAAATTATAATACTATGTTATAAATCTCTATTTATCATTTAATCTTATTTTTGTCTATATTATTATATAATTGGGGTGTTTATCCAAATATAGTGGGAGAACGGTTCGAATCTATTTTCGAATTTACTTAATAGTCTAGTTTATTTATTTAAAAAAGCAAAATTTACTAGTAAGTTTATAACTTTAATTAAAAGGAATTATATATGTCAAATTTAAACGATATTAATCCAGAAGAAACTCAAGAATGGATTGAGGCTTTAGAAGCTGTAATCGAAGCTGAAGGAGGCGAGCGTGCTCACTTTTTAGTTGGTCAATTAATTGATAATGCAAGAAGAAATGGTGCTCATATTCCTCACAGTGGAAATACTGCTTATTTAAATACTATACCTGTTAATCAAGAACCAAAAATGCCAGGGGATAAAGATCTTGAAAGAAAGATCAGATCTATTATTAGATGGAACGCACAAGCTATGGTTTTACGTGCTTCAAAAAAAGATTTGGAACTTGGAGGGCATATAGCATCATTTCAATCATCTGCTACATTATATGATGTTGCTTTTAATCATTTTTTTAAAGCACCAAATGAAAAAGATGGTGGAGATTTAGTCTTTTATCAAGGACATATAGCTCCAGGTATTTATGCAAGAAGTTTTTTAGAGGGAAGACTAAGTGAATCTCAAATGGACAATTTTAGACAAGAAGCTTTTGCTGATGGTTTATCCTCATATCCACATCCGAAATTGATGCCTTCTTATTGGCAATTTCCAACTGTATCAATGGGATTAGGTCCAATACAAGCTATCTATCAAGCAAGGTTTTTAAAATATCTTACAAATAGAGGAATTAAAGATTGTAGTGAGCAAAAAGTATATTGTTATATGGGTGATGGTGAATGTGATGAACCAGAATCTTTAGGAGCGATTGGTCTTGCTGGGCGTGAAGGTTTAGATAACTTAATATTTGTGATTAATTGTAACTTACAAAGACTTGATGGTCCAGTTCGTGGTAATGGTAAAATTATTCAAGAGTTAGAAAGTGAGTTTAGAGGCGCAGGTTGGCAGGTTCTTAAAGTAATATGGGGTAGAAAATGGGATGAACTTCTAGCAAAAGATACCTCTGGTAAATTACTGCAACTTATGGAAGAAACCGTTGATGGTGAGTACCAAAACTTTAAACAAAAAGGTGGAGCTTACACAAGAGAAAAATTCTTTAACAAATACCCTGAAACTGCAAAACTTGTTGAGAATATGAGTGATAATGAGATTTGGCAACTCAACAGGGGAGGACATGATCCTATTAAAGTATATGCAGCATATAAAAAAGCTCAAGAGACTAAAGGTGTACCATCTGTTATCTTAGCTAAAACCATAAAAGGGTATGGTATGGGTGAAGCTGCTGAGGGTAAAAATATTGCCCATGGGGTTAAAAAAGTAAATACATCAGTCTTAAGACAATTTAGAGATAGATTTGATCTCCCTCTTTCAGATGAAGATGTTGAAAATCTCAAATACTATAGACCTGATGAAAACTCAGATGAGTACAAATATATGCAAGCAAGAAGAGAAGAACTTCATGGATATGTTCCACAAAGAAGAGAAAAATTCTCAACTGTTTTAGAGATTCCAACTTTAGATAAATTTGATGCTGTTCTAAAAGGAAGTGGAGAGAGAGAAATTTCTACAACTATGGCATTTGTAAGAGTATTAAATATCTTAGTTAAAGATAAAAATATTGGTAAAAGAATTGTTCCTATTGTTCCAGATGAGGCAAGAACATTTGGTATGGAAGGTATGTTCAGACAACTTGGTATCTATGCAAATGAAGGGCAAAAATATATTCCTCAAGATAAAGATCAAGTTGCTTTCTATAAAGAAGACAAAAAAGGTCAAGTACTTCAAGAGGGTATCAATGAGTTAGGGGCTATGGGTTCTTGGATAGCAGCTGCTACATCTTATTCTATAAATGATTGTCCTATGATTCCATTTTACATTTTTTATTCTATGTTTGGATTCCAAAGAACTGGAGATATGTGTTGGGCTGCAGCAGACCAAAAATCTCGAGGTTTCTTAGTGGGTGGAACATCAGGTAGAACTACACTTAATGGTGAGGGCTTACAACATGAAGATGGGCATTCACATATTATTGCGAATACCATTCCATCTTGTGTATCTTACGATCCAACTTATGGTTATGAAGTTGCAGTTATTGTTCAAGATGGTATAAATAGAATGTATGGTGAAGCTCAAGAAGATATATACTACTACTTAACCACACTCAATGAAAACTATAAACAACCCGCAATGCCACAGGGTGTTGAAGAGGGTATCTTAAAAGGTATTTATAAACTTCAAGATGTAAAAGCTAAAAATGATTATCAAGTAAAACTTTTAGGTTCAGGAAGTATCTTAGAGCAAGTAAGGGTAGCTTCTGAAATCTTAGCTAATGATTATGATATCTCTTCACAAGTTTACTCTGTAACATCATATAATGAACTTACAAGAGAAGCGCAAAATATAGAAAGAGAAAATCTATTAAATATAGATAAGGAAGATAAAATTGCTTATGTTAATCAAGTACTTGGAAATGATGATGAAAATATCATAATCTCTGCAACTGATTATATGAAAGCGTACTCTGAACAAATTGCGCCATTTGTGAAAGGTTCATTTAAAGCTTTAGGTACAGATGGCTTTGGTCGATCTGATTCAAGAGCAAATTTACGAACATTTTTTGAAGTAGATACAAATTTCATTGTATTTACAACTTTAGCACAATTAGCTAAAAATGGAAAGATTGAAAAATCGGTAGTAACTCAAGCTATGAAAAAACTCAATATTGATCCTACAAGAATCAATCCATTAAAAGCTTAAGGAGTAAAAGATGAGTAAAATTCAAGATATATTTATTCCAGATTTAGGAGCAGATAAAGATGTAGATCTTATAGACATCATGGTTGAAGTTGGTGATAGTGTTGAAGTTGAGGATGGACTTATTACGTTAGAAACAGAAAAAGCCTCTATGGATGTTCCTACAACACACGCTGGGATCATCAAAGAGATTTTAGTAAAAGTTGGAGATAAGGTAAACTCTGGTGATCTTATCGCTAGGATTGAAGTAAATCAATCAGAAGAGCAGTCACAAGAACAATCTTCAGAACCATCACAGGAAAGTACTCCAAAAGATAGTACTCAAGAAAATGATTTAAAAGAATCAGAAGCTCAACTTCAGGCTATCTCAGCTAGTGGTGCGGAGATCTCTTGTCAATTTGTAGATGAACAAACAGTGTGTACTGTTGTTGAGGAGGTTCGTATCCCTGATTTAGGAGACGACAAAGATGTAGATTTAATTGAAGTTATGGTTGAAGTTGGTGATACCATTGCTATGGATTATGGTCTAATCACCTTAGAAACTGAAAAAGCATCTATGGAAGTACCTGCACCTCATGGTGGTGAGATTTTAGAATTATTTGTAGAACCAGGTATGAAAGTCAATACTGGGGATCTTATTTGTAAAATGACAAAAACAGTTGTAATGGAATCAAAAGTTCCAACAGCAACAGTTAAATCACAAGAAGAACCTGCAAAAATAGAAGAGAAGAAAACAACCACTATGCAAGAAGTTGTTGCCGTAACATCTACTCAAACAAGTTCTGTTCTCAATGAAAAAGCAAAAAAAGTTTATGCCTCACCTAGTGTGCGAAAAATAGCTAGAGAGTTTGGTGTTGATTTAGGTTTTGTAAAAGGAAGTGGTAAGAAAAATAGAATTTTAAAAGATGATATTAAGGCGTATGTAAAAGAACAATTATCCAAACCTGCACTATCGGCAAATACGGGAAGTGGTTTTGGATTTAATCTACCTGAAGCAAAAGTGATTGATTTCTCACAATTTGGAGAGATTGAAGAGGTAGAACTTAGTAGAATTCAAAAAATATCTGGCCCATCACTTCATAGAAATTGGGTATCTATGCCACATGTTACACAATTTGATGAAGCAGATATAACAGAGTTAGAAAAATTTAGAAAAGAACAAAATACCACAGCGGATGGATTTAAATTATCACCCTTAGTATTCGTTGTAAAAGCAGTCGCAAAAGCCTTAGAGTTACATCCTAAATTTAACTCTTCATTAAGTAGTGATGGATTAAGTTTGATTATGAAAAAATATTTCCATATTGCTATAGCTGTTGATACTCCAAATGGCTTAGTTGTACCAGTTATAAAAGATGTGAATAAAAAAGGCTTCAAAGAGATTGCATTGGATATGGCAGATATTTCAGTAAAAGCTAGAGAGGGAAAACTCAAATCTTCTGATATGCAAGGGGCAAGTTTTACTATCTCATCTTTAGGTGGAATTGGTGGAACTAAATTTACTCCAATTATAAATGCACCTGAAGTGGCAATTTTAGGATTATCAAAATCCCAAATGAAACCAAAATGGAACGGTGAGTCATTTGAACCTGCCTTGATGTTACCTTTATCATTATCTTATGATCATAAAGTAATAGATGGTGCGGATGGCGCTAGGTTTACAACAACATTATCTAAGCTTTTGAGCGATATTAGATTATTAAGTCTATAAGGAGCTAATATGAATGAAGTAAAAGGAAAAGTATTAGTAATAGGAGCAGGTCCTGGTGGTTATTCGGCTGCTTTTAGATGTGCAGATTTAGGGCTTGATACTATATTAGTAGAAAGACACGATACCTTAGGTGGGGTGTGTTTAAATGTTGGATGTATTCCATCTAAAGCACTTCTTCATGTTGCAAAAGTTATAGAAGAAGCTGAGCATATAGAACATGCTGGGGTAAAATTTGCAAAACCAGAAGTTGATATCAAAGGTGTGGCTGATTATAAATCTAAGGTTGTTAAAAAACTTACAGATGGTTTAAATGCTATGGCTAAAATGAGAAACGTAAGAGTTATTCAAGGAACAGCAGAGTTTTTAGATTCACATAGTGTTATTGTAAATCATACAAAAGATGAGGAACAAACTGTTGTAAAATTTGACAATTGTATTATCGCTGCTGGTTCACAAAGTTCTAAAATGTCCTTTATTCCCCATGAAGACCCTCGAATTTGGGACTCAACAAATGCCCTTGAAGTAAAAGAGGTTCCTAAAAGATTACTTGTAATGGGTGGTGGAATTATTGGTCTTGAGATGGGTACAGTGTATCAAAAATTAGGTTCAAAAGTAGATGTTGTTATTCGTGGAGATCAAGTGATGAGAGGAACAGACAAGGATATTGTGAAAATCTATACAAAATCAAATATGAAAAGATTTAACTTTATGTTCAAAACGCAGACACAAGCTATTATCCCTAAACAAGATGGTATCTATGTAGAGTTTAAAGGGGATAATGCACCAAGTGAACCTCAAATGTATGATGCTGTTTTAGTGGCTATGGGAAGAACTCCAAATGGTCTTAAACTTGGGCTGGATAAAGCAGGTGTTAATGTAGATGAAAAGGGTATGATTGGAACTAATAAAGAGTTAAGAACAAATATTCCACATATCTTTGCTATTGGAGATATTATAACTGGTCCCATGTTAGCACATAAAGCAGTTCACGAAGGTCATGTAGCTGCTGAAGTTATAGCTGGGCATAAAGTAACCTTTGAACCACAGCAAATACCAGGAATTGCCTATACTTTTCCAGAGATTGCAACAGCAGGTTTAAGTGAAATAGAAGCAAAAAAAGCGGGTATCAACTATGAAGTTGCTACTTTTCCTTGGACTGCCTCAGGACGAGCTTTAGCAGCAGATGTTTCTAAAGATGGTATGACAAAACTTATTTTTAATAAAGACACTCATCAACTCATTGGTGGTGCATTAGTAGGCGATAATGCGGGTGAATTATTAGGTGAGATCTCATTAGCTTTAGAGATGGATTGTGATGCCCAAGATATTGCACTTACAATTCATGCACACCCAACTCTACATGAATCTGTAGGTATGGCAGCTGAGATATTTGATGGTACTATTACGGATCTGCCAAATGCGAAGGCGGTAAAATAAAGTACAAATAAATTAGGATTTGAGGAGATCTTAGAATGTTTTTTAATATAAATAAAAAAATTATTTTATTTATTATTTCTATCTTAGTGCAGTCTCTTTTTGCAAATGATATAAAGATAGTTTATACAGCTAAAATGAGAGATATTACAAATGACACATATGGTACTTATAGTAACCTAGCAACACTTTTGAAAGAACATAAAAAAAACAATGACCTTCTTTTCTTATTTGGTGGAAATAGTTTGGGACCTAACCTTATATCAAATATGGATAAGGGGGCTCATATAATAAGTATTTTAAATATTCTAAAGCCTGATATATGGGGAGTGAATCATAGTGATTTGATGTTTGGTACAGATGAACTATCTCTTCATGCCGAAAATGCAAATTTCCCACTTGTTTTAAGTAATGTAAGCTACGAAAATGGAGAAAAACTTCATGAGATCAAATCTAATTTTATCCTAGAAAAAGCAGGTTTTAAAATAGGAGTTATATCAATACTGGGACCAGAAGCCAACAACAGATATGAAACAGGTGATATAAAAATAGCTAATTTTAGACAAGCGATTATAGATAATTCAAAAATCTTAAACAAGCAAGGTGTAGATATTATTGTACTTTTAACAACGGGATATTTTAAAGTCCCAAAAGATTTAGTAGAAAATAGAACCATTGATTTCGTATTATCAAAATATATAAACTCTCCAAATGAAGAGTTTTATAAGCATCCTAGAATTATAAATCTATCAAAAGAGAATGAAATTCTTATTTTGTTTATACACAAAAAGAATAAATCTTATGATTTTAAAATACAAAGAGACACTTTATTAAAATATAAAAAAGATAAAGAGGTAAACGAATACATAAAAGAATATATAGTAAAAATCAATTCCTTTCTAAAACAAAAAGTTGGTATTACAAAAGTTACTTTAAATACACAAAGAGATGAAGTTAGAAATAAGGAAAGTATATTTGCCAATTTACTAACAGATGCCATTAAAGAATATGCGCAAGCTGATATTGCCTTAATAAATGCTGGTTCAATTAGAGGAGATAAAATATATAAAGCAGGAACTGTCTTAACAAGAAGAGATATAATGCTAGAACTTCCTTTTAGAAGTAAAATCATGCTTAGTGAAATAAAGGGCAAAAAGATTTTAGAAATTTTAGAGCATTCCTTACAAAATATAAACAGTGATTCAGGAAAGTTTTTACATATATCAGGTGGTAAAATTATCTATGATACCTCTTTAAAATCAGGCCATAGAGTAAAAAAAGTTTTTATAAATAAACAAAAACTACAAAAAAATAAGACTTATCGAGTCGCCACATTAGACTTTTTATACAATGGGGGAGATAATTATACTATGTTTAAAGATAGTAAAAGAATTAGAGAGTATAAGCTAGATTATAGATTGGTTTCTGATATTTTAATTGATTATATTTTAGAGAAAAAAGAGATAGATTTACATTTAGAAAATAGGCTGAAAGATTTATCTAAGCATAAAGGAAAATAATCCATGAAAATTAAAAAACTTTTTGATAGAAGTTCATTATTCTTTAATTTTTCCATCTTATTTCTTAGTATATTTTTTGTATTTCTAGTATTAATATTTTTTTCATATATTAAATTTGTAGAATATAAAAAGCTTGTGTCTGATATTTCAGATACTTCCATCCCTAAAGTTATACGAATATCAAATGTATACTCAAATACAAAAGAACTTACTTTGTTATTGGATAAAATGGTTAATTCAAATAGCAATGCGACAAAAAGACTTACTTATCAGAGGGCTTTACAGAATATTGAATTTATAGAACAATCTAATATAAATCTAAACAAAGGATACCTTCAAAACATCAAAAATGAACTTAAAAACATCACAAATTTGATGAAAAAAGAGATCTCCTATAAAAAGCAAATAGATTTAAAAAATTTAGAATTTGATACCCAAAATAGACTTTTTGTGCAAAAATTGTCCAAGAAAAAGTCAAATTATGAGATATTAAGCTATCTCGAAGAGATAAAATTTTTATTACTTTTTAGAAATAATTTAAGAATAAAAGAATTTTTCAAAATAAAAAATACCATAAAAGAGGTTTTTCATCTTATGGAAAAAAATATAACAAACAAAGAAGATATTAAAATTCTTCAAAATATAAAAGTGATTTTATTTCATAAGGATGGAATATTAGATCTACAAGAAGAAAAACTAAAGATAAAATCTAAAATAGAACGAATGTGGGTGTTTATAAAAAGCTTAATCAATAATTTTTTAGATGAGATAAGATATCTATCTGTAAAAAATAACCAAAACTTGATAAATGAAGTAGAACAAAGTTCCAATAAGCTAGAATCACAAGCATTGATATTACTATTATCTTTCCTTGCTTGTTTAATATATCTTGCTTTAATTCTATTTTACTTTAAAAGAAAAATTATACAAAGATTGGTAAATCTAAATAATTTTATCTCTAAAAGAGATCATAAAAATAATACTATATTAGAAGATAAAGATAATGATGAAATATCTTATATCATAAAATCTTTTAATTTTTTCGCTAAAAAACTTGAGGAACTCTCATTTACTGATAGTCTCACTGGTGTTGCAAATAAAAGATTGTTTTTTTCAAAATTCAAGGATGAATTGGCTCATGTTAAAAGAGAAAATGTTATAAGTTCTTGTATTATTATGGATATAGATAATTTCAAATTATACAATGATAACTATGGACATTTAGAAGGGGATAATTGTTTAAAAACAGTAGCAAAAGCCTTAAAAAAAGTTATCAAGAGGGACTTAGATGTAATAGCTAGATATGGAGGAGAAGAGTTTATTTGTATTTTATCAAATACAGATATACAAGGTTCAAAAACAGTTGCTTCCTCGTTTGTTCAGGCTGTTAGAACCTTAGAAATTCCCCATAAATTTAGTCAATGTTCACCATTTGTAACCATTAGTGTAGGAATAAAAACATTTGATAAAGAAGAAACTAAAAAAGAGATGGATATTCTTGAAAAAGCTGACAAAGCACTTTATGCAGCAAAAAAGAGTGGAAAGAATACTTTTGTACACTATGATGAAGAGAATTAAAATCCTGTGTCCCATTTAGTGTATTTGGATCAAATGAACTACTAGACACAGATTTTTCAAGCAATCTCTTTAAAACTTCAGCATATTTCCTATTTTTTTCTTGGTGTCTGAATCTAGTTTATCGTCTATTTTTGAACCCACTTTTTTCTTAAACTTTTTTTTAGCCTTATTTTTTGCTTTCTTTTTTAATTTCTTTTGTAACTCTTTTTTCTGTACATCGACAAATGATTTGATTTTAGATTTGAGCACTTCATTTATATTTGTATCTAGCGATACTTTTGGATTTTTCAAAGTGCCCTTAGTATCTGTTTTTATATTGATTTCTGATGTATTTTTAAGGTGTTCATTTAATCTATTTATATATTTATTTGAACTTTTTATACTTATATCAGTATTTAAAATGGTAAATATACCTTTCCCACTAAGTTTAGAACTATTTAAAATAAGTAAGTCTAAATCTATATTTGCACTTATATTTGTAAAGCTTACTTTATTATAATTTTGTTCGTCTAGTTTATATGAATCACATTTTAAAGAAAAGCTATCTTTATCTTTTTTATTTGTTCTAAATGTTGAAAATCTTATTTTTAAATTTTTTACTTTTTCATTTGAACCACCAAGAGATAAAGTAAATGGCTTATTGTAAACACTTTGATTTGTAGAAAAATCTTTTAACTTACCATTATAAGTTTCACCCTCGTAAGCCAGAGTAAAGACTCCATTTTTTACTACCATATCAGGTAAGTTTGTCGTATCCTCAAATTTTACCCAAGAACCATTATCTCTCGTATGTACTATATTTTTTTCATTTTCTTTTGTACCACTATTAAACAAAGGTTTTATTTTTTCATAATACGATTTATACTCTTTAATTTTTGCTTTTAAATCACCATTTAAAACTTTTTTTATATCAGAAATATTGAGTTTATTTAATTTTGTAATCTCTTTTAAATCATCTTTAGAAAAAGAACTATCACTTTTATCATCACTTTTAGGACTAGGAGTTTGTTTGGTGCTAGTTTTTACTTTTACTTCATTTGGAAAATGGATATTTTCCATTTTTATATTTTCAACAATTAGTTTCTTTAAGAGTAATTTTGATAGTTCAAAATCAAGTAGTATATTATCGATAACTATATTATTTTTTGCATCTTTTTTATCACTTATACTAAGCCCATTGATTTGCAAACTTGAACTTAAGATACTTGAATTTAAAGATTTTATTTGAACTATTTTATCTGTATTTTTTGTAATATTATCTTCAAGTAAAGATTTGATAAAAGAATCAAAATAAAACACTTTTCCAATAGCAAAAAGTCCTATAACGATAAAAAGAAAAGCAAAACCTAGAGTTCTTACAACTTTTACTTTTTTAGGTTCCTCTTCTTTAAAAAAGCCTATTTTATTTAAAATAGGAATATTTTTTATTTTTAAAGCTATTTTTTCTCTATATTTAACTAATAAATAATTAACTATCTTTAGCATTGGAAAAAATAATATCAAAGAGATAAGTAAACTTCCTAAGACTATTGAGTTATTAAAATTTGTTATTTTGATAAATCCGCTATTATAAAATAAAGTCCAAAGAGGATTTAAAGCTTCATTTGTTAATAAACTTAAACCAATAGAGTCAAACGCCCCATCAAATAGATATCCAATTCCTGAAAAAAATGCACTAGCAAGTAGAAACATCCCCAAATGGATATTTAAAATAAACACCAAGAAAATTATCAATACATTATGTACTGAAAAAAATGGTGTAAATCCAACAATCATAGCTAAACTTATTGCCAAAGAGATTTGCCAAGGTTTACCTGCGTGATTTAAGATATTCCAAATTTTTTTAAGAGTAAACATACCTCTATCCTTTTTAACCTAAATTAATTGATTTTTTAGCCCTATTATATCTAAAAAATAGATTTTTTATACTCATCTGGAGTTGCTGCTACATATTTTTTAAAAGTACTGATAAAATGACTTTGGTCAAAAAAGCCTAGGATATTAGCAACTTCTATGCTTTTATAATTTTTTGATAAGAGTTCTTTTGCAAAATTTATTTTGCAATTTAGCAAGTATTTATAAATACTTAGATGAACCTCTTGTTTAAACAATTTACTTAAATAAAACTTAGAAATTCCTACATATTGGGCAATATCATCTAAGGTAAGATTTTCTTTACAATTATTTTTTATATACTCTTTTGTTTTTTGGATTTTACTTTTATCTTTATTGGTAGTTTGATTTGCCGATTTATTGCAATACCTATTAAAAAGCTTTATAAAAAAAATTTCTAAAAGTTCTTCTTTTTCTAAATAAAACACTTTTTCATCTAGTAAAGATTTATTTAATTTTAAAAAATCATTAAAAAGTTCTTTATTTTTAATTTGAACAGAATTTAAAGATATAAAATGATTTACATCTTCAAATAAAACTCTTTGAATCTCTTCGCACCATTGTATATCCACATAAATCATATGATAAGTTCTTGCTTTGTTTTTACTAGGGTTACAAGAATGTATTATATTTGGTTCAATGATGGCTAATTGATTGGGTTTTAGAGTATAGCTATTTTCTTGGCAAGTATAAGAAGTTTCTCCATCTTCTACAATCCCAATAGATAAAGTAGTATGAAAGTGCTTTTCATACTCTTGTTTTGAATCAACAGAATACCTTGATTCAACAAAGGGTAGATTTTCATCTTTAAAGAATTTTGATTTAAAAGAGTTTTTATCAGTTTTTGACATAAATGATTATAGCAATATTTTCCTATATCTAAATCTCAAAAAAATATATAATTCTAAAAAAAAAGGAAAATTTCTATGACGTTTACACTAATTCTGTCTATGATTTCACTGTCTTTTGTTATGGCTATATCTCCTGGACCTGTTAATATGATTATCATTAGTTCTAGTATAAATAATGGTTTTAAACGAACTTTTGCTTTTGTATCGGGGGCTACTATTGGTTTTACTTTATTACTTTTATTTATAGCCTTAGGTTTTATAACTGTTTTGATAGAATACCCACTTTTTTTAAAAATTTTATCTATTTTAGGAACACTTTTTATTATATATATGGGATATAAAATAGCCACAGCCCCTACTTCATTAGAGATAAAAGAAGATGATAAAATCATCTTAAAATTTTATCAAGGATTTTTACTCCAATGGCTAAATCCAAAGGCTTGGATAGCTTCTATTTCAGGTATTTCCATATATTCAAGTTCTAAAGAGATACTTTTTACTTTTATTTTTATCTATTTTATTGTTTGTTATTTATCTCTTAGTTTTTGGGCAATTATTGGAAAAAACTTACAAATTCTTTTAAATACACACAAAAAATTAAAAATTTTTAATCTTTTTATGGGAATCACATTGATAGTAACAGCCTTATATTTGTTGCTACTTTAATACTTACTTTTACTAGAAATATGATGACATAATTTTAACTAAAAATTACATTTATTATTTTGTATCAATATTATATTTATGTTCTGTTAATCTATTTACACTATACTAAAACATAATTAATATAGATATATTTTAAGGAATAAAAAATGATAGCAGAGATAGTATTTGCAGCGGGTTGTTTTTGGGGTGTTGAAAAACACTTTGCTAGTTTAAACGGTGTAGTTGATGTAAAATCAGGATATGTAGGAGGAAACTATCCAAATCCTACTTATGAAAAAGTTTTAGAATATAGACTAAGTGATGAGAGTTCTGGTATTATAAACTACACTGAAGGTGTTTTAGTAAAATATGATAGTAAAGCAATAGCAACAAAAAAACTTATCAAATCTTTTTGGGAGATACACGACCCCACGCAGCTAAATGGTCAAGGTAATGATATAGGCAGCAACTATCGAAGTGCTATATTTTACACAAATAAAGAACAAAAAGAACTTGCCTTTCAAACAAAGGAGATATATCAAAAACTACTTAGTAAAAAAGGTTATGGGAAAATAGTAACTCAAATAAAACCTTTAGAGAAATTTTATCCTGCTGAAGAGTATCATCAAGATTATCTAGCAAAAAATCCAAATGGTTACTGCCCAAATCACTCTACAGGGGTAAAATTTGAAGATAAAAAAGAAGTAAAAAAAGATAAAGAGATAATACCCTTAGGAGATAAAGAAATTTTAGTAATAGAAAATGAAATTTTTTGTCCATATTGCGAAAAGTTTAAAAAAGATGTGTCCTCACACTATAAAGGGACTATCCCTTTAAGAGATGTTTATGAAAAAAACTTAAAGGGCTTTGATATAAAAAGCGATTTAAGTGCAACACCAACTATACTTTTTATAGAAGATGGTAAAGAAATTTTTGCCCATAAAGGTTATCTAAATGAAAAAGATTTTTATAAAGTTTTAGGTGAATTTAAACTAGGGAAAAATAGTGAAAGTTTTGAAGTAGCTTTTAATAAAAGTACAGATTCAAGATTTTGTAAACAATATGATATTTTCAAAAATACTCCTGATGGTGTATTTATAGATAAGGTTTCAGGAGATATTTTATTTGATACAAAAGATAGATTTGATTCAAAAAGTGGTTGGCTAAGTTTTTATAAGGCTGTTGATAACTCAACAATAGAAAAAGATGATTTTAGCTATGGTATGCATCGTATTGAAGTAATAGCAAAAAAAAGTGGAATTCATCTAGGTCATGTTTTTGATGAATTTGGATATAGAAGATTTTGTATAAACGCTACTGTCTTGGAGTTTGTTCCAAGAAAAGATATAAAAAAATAAACTTTATATACAAAGAGAATTTTTCATCTCTTTGTATAGATTTTGATACTCTTTTTTTTCTAATTTTTTTAAAGATAAAAGTAAAAGTTCAAATTTTTCATCACCTTTTCTAAAAGGTACTTGAAAATGTATATGTTCGTTTTTTAAAAAGCCAAACTTTTCATAAAACTTATATCGTTTTTCGCTTATTTCATCTTTGATGGGTTCTATTTCTAAAATAATATTTTTATATTCTTCCATAAAGTTTTTTAAGATTTTACTACCATAGGACTGACCCCTAAAACTTTTATTTATAGCAAAGTGCTCTACAAAAGTATATTTTGAAAAATGCCAAAAAAATAGTATAGCTAAAACTTGATTATCTTTTATAAAAATTCTTGCTTCATATTTTTTGTCTTCTAAGATAAGTTTTTGCTCACTCAAAGTTCTTCTTTCATATGAGGGGAAAGAAGAAATATAAATATCCCAAGCTTTATCAAAATAGTTTTTATCACAATCTTTTAAATCAATAATTTTTAGATTTTTCATAAATATTGTCTTTTCTAAAATGATATATTTTTGCGTTTTTAATTCCCCAATCTTTATTCCCTTTGTATCCTAGTTTTTCTAATTCTTTAGTTAAAATTTTTAGAAAAAGTCCATGTGATACGATTAGAATATTTTCTTCATATTTTATTATATCTACAAACTTATATACTCTTTTATATGTATCTTTTCTATTTTCACCACTTTTTTTTAGATTAAAAAACCATAAAAATCTATCAATAAAAAGCCAAAAATTTTTTGGAAATTTTAAATTTGTATTTATAAAAGATTTAGCTTCAACTTCTCTTAATAAATCGCTTTTATTAAAATCTAATTTTAAATAATTCGCACTTTCTATCGCTCTTTTTTGAGAACTTACATATACCTTATTTACCTTTGGAATTTCTATATCTACATAATCTAAAGGAAAAGTATCATACAAACTTACCCATTGATTAAATTCAAATGAATTTAGTTTTATTTTTGTATCATCTTTTACTTTAAAGTGGCGTAATATATGGATGTTTTGCATTAATAAGCCTTTATTTTATAAAATCTAAAAATTATTCTTTATACAAAGATATTCTAGATTTGGAATAATTGACTTTAATTTTTCATAATAATCTGTTCTCATTAGTAAATTACATATTTTCCAAACTATATCCTAAATACTCAATATCATAAGCTTTAAATTTACTTTCTATTTTTTTTGCTTTTTGTTTTAGTATTTCCAAATCAATTTTTTTAGGATTTATTTTAACTTCTGCAATCTTAATTTTCTTTTCTAAATCATCAATAGCGAGTATGTCTATCTCATTTTGATTTGCTCTTTCCCAATATGTACCTATTTGAGAATATTTCTTTTTAAGTTTTAATTTCTCACAAAAATATTTTTCTAAAAATCTTCCACTATAAAGGGAAAAATCTCTTTTTACTATTTGTTTCACATAATCAAAATTTTCTATTTCTATAGCACTTTTGTATTTATAAATAAATCTAAACCAAA
>PDWI01001118.1_pt1 | contig 43414 bp, 43 predicted proteins | sample 1430891 | NCBI WGS metagenome assembly PDWI01 (sample SAMN01162508, study PRJNA174530) | Oral metagenome, whole genome shotgun sequencing project. | biome: Marine environment; feature: Marine mammal; material: Swab sample of the gingival sulcus; isolation source: swab sample of gingival sulcus... | reverse complement strand
TGTTCAATGCTTTCTGTTTTTATTACATTTTACATTGAGGTATTCATTTTTTTAAGTATTTTTTTGATTATTTTCACTTTTTATTATACAGGAATGCTCTTTTGGTAGTAAAACCTTTCTTGAAAGATTAATTCTTCCTTGTTTATCAATCTCTGTTACTTTAACAGTAATTTGATCGCCAATCTTAAATAAATCTTCTACTTTTTCTACACGCTTATTATCAAGCTGTGAAATATGGCACATACCATCTTTCCCTGGAAGAAGTTCAACAAAAGCACCAAATTTCATAATTCTAACTACTTTACCAGTATATACTTCACCAACTTCTACTTCTTTAACAATCGCTTCAATACGCTTTTTCGCTTCTTCTCCGCCATTGCCATCATTAGCCGTAATATGAACTAAACCTTCATCAGAGATTTCAATCTTAACATCACATTCTGTTGTAATCTTTGTAATCACCTTTCCACCAGGTCCGATAACATCTCTAATCTTATCTGGATGAATCTGTAAAGAATATACTCTTGGTGCATACTCAGACATATGATCTCTAGCTTCTGTAATCTCTTTATCCATTTCATCTAAGATATGAAGCCTTCCAATTCTAGCTTGCTCAAGTGCTGTTTTTAAAAGTTCTCTACTTAAACCATCAATTTTAATATCCATCTGAATCGCAGTAATACCTTCTTTTGTACCAGCTACTTTAAAGTCCATATCACCCATAAAGTCTTCCAGTCCTTGAATATCACTAAGTATTGCAATCTTATCATCCATTTGAATCATACCCATTGCAATCCCAGCAACTGCTGCCTTTATTGGTACACCAGCATCCATCAGCGACATTGAAGATCCACAAATACTAGCCTGTGAACTAGAACCATTACATGTTACAACCTCTGATACGAGTCTTATTGCATATGGAAATTCCTCTTCACTTGGAAGTACAGGAACAAGCGCTCTTTCACCTAATGCACCATGACCGATTGCTCTTCTATTAGGACCTCTCATAAATCCAGTTTCACCCACTGCAAATGGTGGAAAATTATAATGATGCATATATCTCTTATGCTCTTCTAGTCCAAGTCCATCAATTCTCTGTGCTTCTGAAAGTGCACCAAGTGATGTAATTGTAAGAGCCTGCGTTAATCCTCTTGTAAATAAGGCAGAACCATGTGTTCTTGGAAGAAGTCCAGTCTCACAATCTATTGGTCTAATCTCATCATATTTTCTACCATCTGGCCTAATATTTTCATTGATAATCAGTTTTCTAACTGTTTCTTTTTCTATTTTAGAATAGAACGAAAGAATTTCACCTTTGCTATCAGGATATTCTTCTAAAAGCGTATCTAAAAGCATTTGTTTTACATCATCACATGCATATTGTCTTTCTTTCTTACCATGAAGCCTAATCGCTTGATCCATCTTATCATAAGCAAGATCATATACTTTTTTCTTTAGTTCTTCATCTTCAAGAACTTCAGGAACAATCATTTTTTCCTTACCGATGTCTGCTCTTATTTTTTCAATAAATGCAATTAACTTTTTAATCACTTCATGTCCAAAATTAATACCATCTAAAATTTCATCTTCTGTCAGGATATCAGCTCCTGCTTCTACCATTACAATTGCTTCTTTTGTTCCAGCAACTGTTAAATTCAGTTTAGAACTCTCCATTTCAGCAACCGTTGGGTTAATAATATACTTATCATCTACATAACCAACTACCACACCAGCAACAATATCTTCTACAGGAATATCACTTACTGCAAGTGCAAGTGAAGCTGCTGTAATTGAAAATGTCTCTGGTGGACAGTCCTGCTCTACACTGAGAACAGAACAAACAATTTGCACTTCATTATAAAATCCCTTCGGGAACAGTGGTCTAATCGGTCTATCAATTAATCTAGCATTTAATATTGCTTTTTCAGAAGGCTTACCTTCTCTTTTTATAAATCCACCAGGTATTTTACCTACTGAATACATTTTTTCTTCATAATCAACAGATAATGGGAAAAAATCAATCCCTTCTTTTGGTGATTTTGAAGCTGTAGCTGTTGCAAGGATTACCGTATCCCCATAATACACTAATGCTGAACCATTAGATAAATTGGCAACTCTTTTAAATTCTGCTTTAAAAGGACGACCACCTAAGGTAGTCTCATAAATTTTAATATCTCTTTCCATATTTCCTCCTCTAAGTTAGAATTTATCCTACTTACTCTAAATAATGCTCTAAAAGCACTATTTACAATAAGTAGGTACCTTAAATAAACTCTAACAATTAATTATAACATATATTTAAGTATTTTAAAATACTCATACAGAAAAAGAGCGAAATGCTCGCTCTATTATCTTCTTAAACCTAATCTTGCTATTAATTCTCTGTAATGATTGATATCATTAGTTTGAACATATCTAAGTAAGTTTCTTCTTTGACCAACCATTTTTAATAGACCAAGTCTTGAATGGTGATCTTTTTTATGAACCTTTAAGTGCTCATTTAAATCGTTGATTCTGTAAGTTAGTAATGCGATTTGTACATCTGCAGAACCTGTATCTCCCTCTTTTGTTTGATACTCTTTGATAATTTCTTGTTTTTTCTCTTTTGTAATCATTTTACACCTCCATATTTATATGCCTTATGCCAAGTTAGAGTTGGTGATTCAGTAACTTCGCATAGGTCAAAATTATATTACCACATATCTGTAGTATTGTAAAGAATTATTTTATCTATTTCATTTATTTATTATCTGCTCTTTCGTTATCCTATAAAGCCTATAGGATGCATAGAATATCACCATATATCCTATCATACTAATAATCGATGGATAAGAAGAAAAGAAAAAGATTCCTAGTATTCCTGAAAATATAACACCAGTATAATTATAAATTGATATTTCTTTTGCAGGAGCATATTTATAAGCAAGGGTGATTCCATACTGTCCTCCTGCTGCAAAGATTCCTGCAAGCACTAAGTAAATCATTTGATTTGATGTAAGCGGCTCAAAATTATAAATCACAAGTGGCAAGAGAACCACAGATGAAAACATAGAAAAGCTAAAAACTATCATATGTGAATTATCTGTTTTTCCAAGTACTCTAAGTGACATATAGGCAATGGATGCACTAATTGCTCCAATGATTGCTACTAAATAATTTTCTAAACTAGAAGTAAAAGATGGCCTTACAACAATAAATAAACCAATAAATCCTATGATTATTGGAATAATATGATCTACATCTAGTTTTTCTTTTAGGAAAATAAAACTTAAAATTAAAACAAATATAGTAGACAGTCGAAAGATAATACTCGCATCAGAAAGAATTAAATGATCTAGTGCATAATAATTGAGCACAATACCTAAAGTGCCAAAAAAGCATCTTATAAAAAGCCACTTATAATTCACAATCCTCGGTAGTGTCTCGTACTTTTTCTTTAACACAAAAAATGATATGATAGAAACAATAATCGTTCTAAAAACAGCCTTTTCCATAACGGGTATATCACCTGATAGCTTTACAAAAACACCCATTAAAGCAAATGAAAACGATGAAAATATCATCATTACTACAGCATATCGTTTATCCTTCATACATCTCCTTTATCAATTCCATATAAATATCCTTTATTGTTTCAATTAGATTCTCATTAAAATCATAGTCCTTATAATGAAGTGCTGGATGATCTTCACCAGCTCCAATCCAAATAAGCGCTCCTTTTGCCTTTTTTAAAAACCACCCAAAATCCTCTGATGTCCTAAGAGGAATATCCTTATTATCAATGGTAAGATTTAATTTATTAAGTACTTTTTTTATTTTTTCTACTGACTCTTTATGATTGACAGTAGAAGGAAATTCATCAGAATAAGAATAATGATACTTGATAGCATATTTCTCACTTAATTCTTCTAAATAATTTAAAATATCCTTTTTATAAGAAGAAAAATCTTCATCATTATCTGCCCTTATCGTTAAAAGCACTCTACCATCTGATGGTGATATCCCGTAGGATTCATCTCCTACTTCTATATTTACTACCGTTGAAAACACCACATTTGTATACTTTTCTTCCAATGTCTTTAGTCCTAGAACAAACTCTGAAATGATATAAGCTGGATTAATCCCTTTTTCAGGCTCTGAAGCATGAGATTTTTTACCGATAAACTCAATCTTCATGCCAGTAGATACATAGTTAATAATCCCCTCTACCACTCCAATATGATGTTCTTTTTTTCCTGGCATATTATGGACTGCATAAATTTCATAAATCTCTTCTTTTTCAATAATGTCCATACATTCTTTTGCGCCATTCCCTGTCTCTTCTGCATGCTGGAAAATAAAATAAATATCCCTATCAGCACCCTGTTGATCAATCGTTAAAAGAAAATAAATTAAACTAGCCATATGTCCATCATGACCGCATTTATGAGATACACCTTTATGTACTGAATTATACTCCATATCCATTTCTTCAAGAATTGGCAGGGCATCCATATCTGCTCTAAATGCTATTTTTTTATTTCCAGTATTCGATTCATACTTTGCATAAAACCAAGCACCCATATCCACTACTTTGACTGATGTATTTTCTTTTATAAACTGCATTAATCTTTTTTTCGTTTCCACTTCTTTATTCGATAATTCTGGATACTTATGAAGTTCTTTTCTAAGCGATTTTACTTTTTCTAACATAAAGCCTCCTAAAAAAATACCCAAAAGAGGGTATTATAAATTAAAACCTTGCTTTCTAGCATTTTTAATAAGGTCTACTCTTTTCATTTCAAATGGAGTAATTGTACCTACAACCTGATCTGTAAATTTAGGAAGAGGTTTTTCTGAATTTCTTAAATCATAATATGTATTCATCTCTTCATCATATTCTTTTAAAAGATCAAGATAATGATCCTTTTTTTGATAAGAATTTTCAAACACTCTAAAATTCATATTCATTCTCGGTTTAAGCATAGGATCTTGATCTGGATAACCAAATGCTACACCAAGTGCTGGAAAAGTATATTTTGGAAGATTTAAAAGCTCTATCATAGCATTTGTATCATTGAGTATAGAACCCAGAAATACACCACCTAAGCCAATTTCTTCAAATGCATTGGTTAGATTCTGTGCAGAAAGTACACAGTCAGTAAAGCCTTGGAAGAAACTATCTACATTTGCCATATTGCTTCCATCCACACCCTTTTCTTTACAGATACTAATATTTCTATAAAGATCTACCACAAAGATAAATACTTCTGGTGCATCAGCAATATAAGGCTGATTTCCTATAATAGCAATTTTTTCTTTCACCTTTTGATCAGTAATTCTAATAATACTAGAACGCTGCATGCCCATACTTGTTGCCGTTCTCTGGATAATCGCTAATAAATTATGTAATACATCCTCTGGCACTTCTTGTTTTTTAAAAGCTCTTATGCTTCTATGATTAAGCTGTTTCATACTACTTCCTTTCTATATTTATAATCACTATTTCTGGTCTATTATAGAATCTCGGAATCCTTGAATTTTCTATTGAAAGACCTCTACTTACAATAAAATTTAAATCATCAAACTGATATAATCCACCTGCATACTTTGGAAAAAAACCTTCGTCTTCTGTATATATTCCATTTAAAAGAAAAGGAATTCTCCAAATACCACCATCGGTATGTCCTGAACAGATTAGATCAAAATCATATTTTTTATATTCTTCAATATACTTTGAATCATGTGCAATTAAAATATTATATACATTTTTATCTATGGATAAATAACTGATTTTCTCTTTTAATTCTTCTATAGATGAAGAATAAGAAATACCAGATATATTAATCTTTCGACCATCGAATTCAATCGTTGAATCATTTAATAATACAATTTTATTATCAATTAGAATTCTCTCTATCTCATCAATCTTCCCAGATAATAATTCATGTTCTCCTGTAACATAATACATTGGATAATTAATATTTTCTAAAAGAACCGTTGTATTATAAAAATCAATTTTCTTATCAAACATATCTCCAGCTAAAATAACCAAATCTGGTCTTTCTTTATTGATAATATCTGTAATACTATGCATATTTTTCCCATAGTAACATCCATGTAAATCACTGAGTAATGCTATTTTAATATTATCATTACCTTTAATGCGATATCTTTTTACATATACTCTAGTATCCAAGCCGATTAATAAAAAAACAATTACAATTAATAATATATACTTATAAGTTTTTTTCATATCATCCCTTCTTAAAATACTCATTTGCATATATAACATCATCTTTTATCTGATTTATAAGATCATTTATATTATTGAATTTAATTTCTTCTCTAATATAAGATAAGAAATATATTGAAACAGTTTCATCATAAATATCAGAATCAAAATCAAGTATATATGTTTCAACACTATATTTATCACCATCAAATGTTGGATTAAAACCCACATTGGTTAAACTATTATATAATGTTCCACCAATCTCTGCTTGAGTAACGTAGACGCCTGATTTTAATACCGCCATATCATACTCTATATCCAAGTTTATTGTTGGGAATCCTAATTTTCTACCTATTTTTTTACCATGTACAATGGTTCCTGTTAAAGAAAAATACCTTCCTAAATACTTTGTAGCCATATTTAAGTAACCTGATTTTAACAGTTCTCTTATAAAAGTACTTGAAATAATAAAATTATCATATTTTATCTGATGAACTTCATGCAATTTATACGAAAATTCTTTTTCATATTCTTCTAAAAACTTAACACAGCCAATGGCATTCTTACCAAAACGGAAATCATATCCTACTACAATATCTTCGGCATGAAAAATGCCTATTATAATATTTTTTAAAAATTCATAAGCTGGTGTGGATAGTTCCTTTTGATCAAAATGCTTCATCACAAGAACATCAACACCTAATTTTTCTATTTCCTTAATTTTTTCCTTCGGTGTTAAAAGTCTTTTAGGCGTTTCAATATTAAAAAGGCTCCTTGGATGATTCGAAAATGTATAGACAACCGATTTTAAATTCTTCTCTTTTGCAATCATTACAGCCTTTTTTATCACTTCCTTATGAGCAATATGAACCCCATCAAATGTTCCAAGAACAATAACCGATTGATGATTATAATTATTTATTTCTTCTATTGAATGATATATCTTCATATTACCTCTTTATATCAAATAGCTGAACGACTTGAAGTTTTTTATTATATTTTGAAAGAGCTAAAAATTTCTTTTGATGATAGACAAGAACGTAATCTCCCTTGTTTAAATCAAACTCTACATACCTCATCAAATCGATTTTAACGCCATTTTGTATTAATTCTTTTGCCTTATCAGAAACTGTTATTTTCTTGGTATAAGAAAGCGCTTGATCAATTCCTACCATATAATCCATATAATTTTCCATACTAAAATTGGAAATATTGATTGAATCATTTACATGAAACGGACCATTTTCCGTTCTCTCAAGCGCTGACATCACAGCATACGTTCCTAATTTTTTACCAATATCAGCACAGAGCGTTCTGATATAAGTCCCCTTAGAGCAGGTAACATAAAACCTTGCCTTATTATCCTTAACATCAAGAACCTTAATATCATAGATTGTAATCAGCCTTTTCTTTCTCTCAACAGTTTTACCTTCTCGAGCGAGTTCATATAACCTTTTCCCATTGACTTTTAGTGCAGAGTACATAGGGGGAATCTGCTCAATCTCTCCTTTAAAAGATAAAATGGCCTCTTCAAATGCTTCTTTTGAAATAGAAACATCTTCTTTTTGTAATACTTCTCCCCATATATCTTCTGTATCTGTCTCTAAACCGAGCATAATTTCTGCAAGATACGTTTTTTTATCACCTTGAATATAATCAATGATTTTAGTTGCTCTTCCAACACAGACTACTAAGACGCCTGTTGCCATTGGATCAAGCGTTCCTGTATGTCCTACTTTTTTTGTATTTAAAGCCTTTCTCACTTTCGCTACCACATCAAAAGACGTCATATTCTTTGGCTTATATATATTAAAAACTCCGTCCATTACTTACCTAAAACTTCTTTTATTAACATTTCTTCCGCTTCTTTTACTGTTCCTTTAAAGCTAAATCCACCTGCTTTTTTATGACCTCCACCATGATATTTCATACATAATGGCGTCACATCATAATCTAGTTTTGATCTCATACTAATTTTAACATTTTCTGAGTCAATTTCTTTTATCAGCACCGCTATTTCAACACCTTTTATTGCCCTAGCTTTCTCCACAATACCATCACTATGATGCATCTGACATCCATATTCCTTTAGCATATCCTGCGTTACTACAGTAATAGCAAGGTGATCGATAATCTTTATATCAGATATGCTCTTGGATACCAGTCGTACTTTTTCAATCGCATCATTATCATAAATTTCTTGATTAATGGAAGAAAAATCAAGTCCTGTTTTTACAAGCTCTGATGCCATAATAAAACTATTACTAGTAACAGAATCATATTTAAAATTTCCTGTATCCGTTACAAGTGCTGTATAAAGTCCCTTTGCATCTTCTATATCAATTTGATAATGATCTTCTACAAATAAATTATACAGCAGCTCTCCTGTGGATGAAAGAATTTCAATAATATTATAATCACAAAATGCCTTATTCGTCTTATGATGATCAATTACCATTTTTTCTTTACATCGATCTAAAAGCTCATTATTTGCTACTCTATCCATATTCGAGGTATCAAGGATAATAGCCATATCATAACTATCATCTGCATCACTAGCTGATATAAACTTATCTGTTTTTAAAAACAGATAATTATCTGGAATCACTTCATCTGTTAATACATGATGCGCTACCTGATGTCTTTTTAAATAATTTGACATCGCATAGGCTGATCCCAGACAATCTCCATCTGGTGATTTATGAGTAAAGATAGCACATTTCTTATCTTTTACAATATCTAATCTACTCATCTTCCTTCTTATTCACCTTTCGTATAATCTCATCAATATGCATAGCATTCATCACGCTATCATCTCGTTTAAAAATAGGTTCTGGAGTATATCTAATATTCATCTTTTTTCCAATTTCTTTTCGGATATACCCTTTTGCATTATTGAGAGCTTCTATTGTTTCTTCTTTATCTATTTTTGGATTATACGTACTCACATAGATATATACGTATCTTAAATCCTTTGTTGTTTGAACATCAGTAATGCTTGTAAACTCAGTAATTCTTGGATCTTTCAATCCATTTCTTATCAATTCACTCACAATCCTTCTAATCTCTTCTGATATTCTTTTATTTCTAGTAGCGCTCATTGACACCACCTTTCTATTTTTTTATTTCTACCATATGGAAGGCTTCAATCGTATCAAGCTCTTTGAGTTCATTAAAATCTTCAAAACCTATACCACATTCATATCCTTTTACAACTTCTTTTACATCATCTTTAAATCGCTTAAGTGATGCAATCTTTCCTTCATGAACGATAATACCTTCTCTAATTAGTCTAAAACTTGCTGTTCTTGTTACTTTACCAGATAAAATCATACAACCAGCAATCACACCAACATTTGGCACTTTGATTAATTGTCTTACTTCTGCAAGTCCTAGGACTTCTTCTTTATATTCTGGATCAAGCATTCCCTTAAGTGCATCAGAAACATCATTAATTGCTTCATAAATAATTCTGTATGTCTTAAGCTCAACACCTTCTCTCTTTGCTATATTATCAACAATTGCAGATGGTCTAACATTAAATCCAATCACAATGGCATTGGATGCAGATGCTAAAAGTACATCAGACTCTGTAATCGTTCCAATCGATGCTCTAATAATATTTACTGTTACTTCCTCATTTGAAAGCTTTCCTAGAGATGTTTTAAGTGCTTCTAAAGAACCTTGAACATCTGCTTTTATAACAATCTTAAGCTCTTTTGTCTCTCCTGCTTTAATCTGATCAAAGATATCTTCCAGTGTCACATGAGCTGGCGTTTCATTCAGTGCTTCATTTCTTTCTGTAATTGATTTCTTCTCTGCAATCTTTCTAGCAATTTTATCATCTTCCGCTACAAAGAAGCGGTCTCCTGCAACAGGAATATCATTTAGTCCAGTAATTTCAACGCCTGTCGATGGTGTTGCTTTTTTTACTCTCTTTCCTAAGTGGTTAAATAGCGCTCTTACTCTACCATACGTACTACCACAAACAATACTATCTCCTACATGAAGTGTACCATTTTGAACTAAAAGTGTAGCAACCGTTCCTCTACCTTTATCCACTCTAGCATCGATAATTGTACCAGTAGCATCCCTATCAGGATTTGCTTTTAATTCAAGTACTTCTGCTTGTAATAAAATCATTTCTAACAGACCATTGATATTTGTATTCATCTTAGCAGATACTTCTACACTGATTACATCACCGCCCCAGTCTTCAACAAGAACGCCATGGTCTGCAAGTTCTCCTTTTACTTGGTTTGGATTAGCGCCCACTTTATCAATTTTATTAATGGCAACAATAATTGGTACGCCAGCTGCTTTTGCATGATCAATCGCTTCGATTGTCTGCGGCATAACACCATCATCTGCAGCAACAACAAGTACTGCAATATCAGTAACCTGCGCACCACGAGAACGAAGTGTAGTAAATGCCTCATGACCTGGTGTATCTAAAAAGACAATTTTCTGTCCATTAATAATTGCTTCAGAAGCTCCAATATGCTGCGTAATTCCACCAGCTTCTCTATCTGTTACTGCTGTTTTTCTAATGGCATCTAAAAGAGATGTCTTACCATGGTCAACATGACCCATTACAGTAACAACAGGAGGTCTTAATTTCAGTTCACTCTCATCATCTTCTTCAAAATACTTTTCAGCAAGAAGTTCTGCTTCATCAACAGGAACTAACAGTGTACATGGAATATCATATTCCAGTGCGATAAGCTCAGCTGTATCAAAATCAATATTTTGATTTAAATTCACCATAATACCATTTCCCATCAGTTTCATAATGATTTCAGCAGATGGTTTACCAAGCATTTCAGCAAATTTAGCTACTGTAAGAGCTTCTGGTACTAATAAATTACCTTCTCCATCATAATACATTGATGTATCATTTGCTTTTTCTTCTTTTTTCTTCTTCTTCTTAATTTTCTTAGTGAACTTATCTTGAAGCGTTTCCATTGTGTTCACTTTTGTATTTTTTCTCTTATTTTTTTCTTTTTTCTTTTTATTTTTCTTCGTATTCTTCTTAACGATTTCTGTATCCAAAATAGGTGGTGCTAGAACCGTATCTTTTATATCATCTGATTTTTTAAATTCTTTCTTTGGTTTATCATATGATTTTTTAAACTCCCTATTATCTGATTTTTTGAAATCTCTTTTCTCTCTATTATCTGATTTTCTAAAGTCCTTTTTTTCTTTATTAAACTTTTCTTTATACTCTTTTTCAGAGCGTTTATTTTCTTTTTTCGTATTAATATTTTTAAATTCTTTCTTTGGTCTGTTGTTTTCTCTATTATTATTTTCTTTTCTCGCTTCTCGTTCTGCTTTTCTTTCTTTCGCATTTTTTTGAGCATCTTTTTCATCCCTAGTTTTACTCTTAGGTTTATTAAAATCACTCTTTCTCTTTGCTCTATTTCCTTTAGGTGTACCAAAAGACCAATTACCATTTGGTTTTTTATTTTCTTTTTTATCTTTCTTATCTTTTTTATTAAAAAGATCATCTATTTTCTTTATATCTTTTTCTTCTAAAGTAGACATATGATTACTAATTCCAAGGTCTAATACCTCAATCTTTTTTATAAATTCTTTCGTCGTCATATTATGCTCTTTAGCAAGTTCATACACTCTTTTCTTAGACAAATTTAATCCCCTCTTTCTTCACTATTCACAATTTCTTCATAAATCTTTATTATCTCTCGAGAAAATTTTTTATTTGTTATGCCATAAACATTTCTATTATATTTTCCTATTGCCTTTGATAAATTTTCTTTTGTATCAAATATAATATACTTGCAATTATTACTGTTAGCCAATAATTTAAATTTTTCTTTTGTGTTATCAGAAGCATCTTGCGCTATAATTAAAAGGGATATCTTTTTCGTTGGTATATTTAGTTCACAAGTATGAGCACCTGTTACTAAATTCCCTGATTTCATAGCAAATCCTAACATATTATAGAATTTATTTAGCATCTTCTAACTCCTTTAATAATTCATTGTATATTTCTTCACTTATTGAAATGGAAAGTGCTCTTTCAATGGATTTTCTTTTCACCGCTTTTTTATAACAATCAACTGATTTACAAAGGTAAGCGCCACGTCCATTTTTCTTACCTGTTAAATCCAAAAACACTTCATCTTCTTTATTTTTAACAACTCGAATTAAAGTTCTCTTATCAAATAATTCACCACAACCCAAACATTTTCTCAAAGGAATTTTTTTCGTTTTCATTTTCACCTCTTATATAAAATCAAATTCTGCTTCTATATCAAAATCTTCACCAAGGTAAATTTCTCCATCTTCAATTGCTTTTTTAAACTGTGTTTCACTCTTAATATCAATTTTCCAAGCAGTGAGTTTAGCAGCAAGTCTTGCATTTTGTCCTTCTTTACCAATGGCAAGTGACAGCTGATCATCTGGAACAACAACAAGTGCTGCTTTATCTGCATCAGAATAAATTACTTTTTCTACTTTCGATGGTCTGAGTGAATTCGCAATATATTCTACTGGATCATCTGACCACTCAATGATATCAATTTTTTCATCATTTAGTTCATCTACTATATTTTGTACTCTCATTCCATTAGAACCAACACATGCTCCTACTGGATCAATCTTATCATTTGTGGTAAATACTGAAATCTTTGTTCTAGAACCAGCTTCTCTAGATATATTTCTGATTTCAACAACACCGTCTTTTATTTCAGGAACTTCTAGTTCAAATAATCTTCTGATAAAACTTGGATGCGTTCTAGAAAGAAGTATTTGTGGACCTTTTGTCGCTTCTTTTACTTCAAGGATAATCGCCTTAATTTTACTTCCTTGTTTATAATTATCTGTCGGACTCTGTTCATTTGGAAGAAGGATTGCTTCTGCTCTTCCTAAATTCACATGAACAATATTCTGAATTCCACCTGCATCCTGTTCATTTCCTTTTCTCTTTCTTTCAGATATTCTCTGTACTGTACCTGTTACAATTTCTGTTTCTCTATCTACATATTCATTGAATACAATATTTCTCTCTTCTTCTCTTAATTTTTGAAACACTACTTGCTTTGCAGTAAGAGCAGCAATTCGACCAAAATCTTTTGGTGTAACTTCTGTACTAATTTTATCTCCAACTTTATAATTAGAATCAATTTCCTGTGCTTCATCAATCATAATATGTAGTCTATCATCCTCAAAATCTTCATCTTCAACAACTTCATGCTGAACATATACATGATATTCTCCTGTTTCACGATCAATATTTACTACTACATTTTCTGTAGGAGCATTAAAGTTCTTCTTATATGCTGTAGTTAAAGCTGCTATAAGAGCTTCAAATATTTTTTCCTTTGGTATTCCTTTTTCTTTTTCAATCTGATCAAGTGCATTCATCAATTCGTTTGCCACAATTTCCTCCTTAAAACTGTATAACAGGCTTTATCAGGGATATTTTATCCTTTGGAATATCCATAACTTCCTCTTCGCCTATTTCAATACTTACTATATCATTTTCATACCCTTTTAATATGCCATCCACTATTTTTCTACCTTCAATAGGTGAATATAATTTTGCCTGAACAACTTTACCAATTGTTTTTTCATAATCTCTATCTTTTTTCAGTGGTCTTTCTATCCCAGGTGATGATACTTCTAAAAAATAATTTTCTTTTATTGGATCTTTTTCATCTATTTTTACATTTAAATAGTCTGATATTAATTTACAATCATCAAGTGATATACCGCCTTCTTTATCAACGTATACTCTTAAATATCTGTGTTTTCCTTCTTTGATAAACTCAACATCAACAAGTTCCATTGGTTTATCTTCAAGGAACTCTTCTGTTAGCTTTTCTACCATTTCAGTTACTTTTGCCATTTTACCTCCTTTACATATAAAGAGTGGGCTTGAACCCACTCTTTACAACACAATTTAACATATATTTATGATATCACAAATTTATTTTTTTTGCAAATCATTATTGGAATTATTTTTCTTTTTGCTCTTTTTGGCAATTTTATCTTCAAGTTTTATTAAAGTTTTCACATTAAGTATAATCTTATCTGCTGTAAATGTCATTGCAAGCATACTTAAAATTGGTGCTATATAAGACATAATAAATGACGATGAGCTAAAGAAAATAGTAATTAAAAGATATACATATAATCCTGGTACCATCGCATAGAATAAAATTTTAATTTTTCTATCAGCTGCTATTTTTAGATTATAACGCTTACATAATGTTCTAATAATGATATATACTACAATAAAGAACATAAAATATAAAATAACATTTACCACAAAAGAAAATTGTAGTATTAATTTTTTATTGATAAAATGTGCATCTAATTCTTTTCTTATCTCTTCAATAGATGATGCATTGGATCTTATATCAGCATATTTATAAGAAAGTATAGAATCTGGTGATGATACAATAATAAAATCTTTTGCTGAATACACAACCATTCGATTAGAATTAAATCCTAATAAAGTTCTTATTTCATCAGAATATCTGTTAGTCTGTTTATATTCTACATTCATTTCATTCTTTGTATCGATAATCAGTCTATAATTCCAATCATTATGAAGCTCTACTTTATCATATAATTTATCTTGATTTAAAATAAGCTTTCCATCTTTAAATGCAAGTTCTATTTTTTTATCACTTCCATCTTCTAGAATGTCACTTTCTTTCACATGGCTTATCATTTCCTCATATACAGGAAAATTTTCCTTAATAAAAGTTGGTCCAACGAGTGATGCATTATATGTAAGATAAGTAAATACAAAATACATTGGTAGTACCATTAAAAAAGCAAAGAAAATCTTTTCTTTAAAGAATTCTTTATATAGTGTATAATCATATATTGCTTTATAATATCGTTTTAAATAATTTGTTATTTTCATTCTTTCCTCCCCTTGACTATGATATATTATTTTCAGTATAAAATCAATCATCTTATCTGATTTATTGTAAATTAAACCCTTTCATGTTATAATACTACATATATATTTGGAGGTATTATGATTTTTTCTCATTTAGGAGTTAGGGTATTTGTTATAGATGATAAAAAGAGACTGCTTTTAGTAAAGCATACGCTTAAAAATGGGGAGTTTTGGATTTTACCAGGTGGTGGCGTTGAAAAAGATGAATACTCTTCTGATGCTGCAATTAGAGAAGTAAAAGAAGAGACCAATTTAGATACAGAAGTCATCAATATGTTATTTAATGTGGAAGAAAAAACAGAAGATGGACTACGCTCAACGAATTATTTTCTTTCAAGAATTCTTTCAGGAACAGCAGAGCTTGGAAAAGACCCTGAATTTGATGATGAGCACCAAGTCTTATCCGATATTCGATTTTTTACACTAGATGAGATAGAAGAGTTAGAGAATGTCTTTCCTCAGATTATAAAAGAAAAATTTGAATTTATTTTAAATAATGTGCCAGAGTACGATGTCTTTTATAAAAGACCATCTGATCTTTTTCATGGAATACTAAAGAAAAAATAGACCAGAGAAATTATTTCTCTGTTTTTTTATCCTTCATCCAAATCATCCCAGTCTTCTTCAAAATAATACCAATGTTCATTAATCATTATATATCTTGATGTTACTTCAGTAAAAGGAAATGTGTTCTCAACATAATATACTCCCTGCATTTTTCTAGAACCTATTACAGAGTTTATAATGAATTTTATCTTTACTGCATCTAGGGATTTATCATTTTTATATTCTTCAACCCAAATAGTGTCTAATTTCATGCACCCATTAAAAAGTTTTTCGCATGAAGAGTTCAACTCTTTAGTAAAAGGCTCTTGTTTTACTATTTCTTTATTTTCTAGCCTTTTATCAATACAAACAACAATCTTATTATTAGTTTTTTCAATATTAATGACTTCTTTACGTTGTATACTTTTTACAATATAATCAAAATCTTTTTTATTTTCATTGAAATGTTCTATTACTTTATTTTCTTTATAAAATCTTAAATGAAATACTGGAAAAATAAGATTTTTTGCTAGTATTAAAATGAAACATAGAATAATAATTATATAAACTTTTTTTCTCATACTACCCTTTCTTTATCTTTATATCATTATATTAGTATCATATTCATATCTGAATTGCCCCTCATTAATAAGAGAAACCTTGCTACTTTTAGTTTTCTTCTTCAACTTTGTATACTCTCTTATAAACATTTAAACCATCTTCAAAAACATAGATTCGTTTACATTCGGGACATTTCCAAACATCATACTTAGGTAATGGAAACTTCGAAAATTCAATGATATCATCACTTAAAATCTTATCCCATTCTTTATCTGAATATACACGAAGTTGTATGTCGTTTGGAGATTCTGAATTTGATAACAAAGCTCCACACTTACAAGTCATTTTAGCCACTATAACACCTCCTATATGTCAATACTTTTTTCTCATTCATAATATATTTTATCATAGACTACTATAAAAAAATACTTCCTCTGTAGAAAGCATACCCTCTACTTTGGAAGTATTGTATTTAAATATTTTGATTAATCTACTTTGTAAATCCAACCTTCTGGTGCTTTTTCATCACCAAACTGAATATTATAAAGCGTATCATAAAGTTTTCTAGTGATAGGACCTACTTCTTTCTCACTATAGAATACATGTAAATTATCTTTATAAGATATTCCTCCGATTGGTGTGATTACTGCAGCAGTACCACAAGCACCTGCTTCTTTAAATTCACTGATATTATCAATAAAGCAATCTCTTTCATATACATCCATTCCTAGATATTCTTTTGCAATATGCATTAAAGAATACTTCGTAATACTTGGAAGTATTGAAGGTGATTTTGGTGTAACAAATTCATCATTTTCAGTAATACCAAAGAAATTTGCTGCTCCAACTTCTTCTATTTTAGTATGAGTTGCTGGATCTAAATAAATACAATCAGCAAATCCTCTTTTCACTGCTTCTTCATGTGGGAATAAACTACCAGCGTAGTTACCACCAACTTTTGCAGCACCAGTTCCATAAGGAGCTGCTCTATCAAAATCAGATATCATAAAGTTTACTGGAGCAAGTCCACCTTTGAAATATGGTCCAACAGGTGTTACAAAAATGCAGAAAATATACTCATCTGCAGGTTTCACACCAACATTATCACCAACTCCAATTACAAATGGTCTTAAATAAAGTGTCGCACCAGAACCATATGGTGGAACAAAACGTTCATTTGCTTTCACTACTTTTTTACAAGCATCAACAAATCGATCTACAGGAAATTCTGGCATTAAAAGTCTTTGACAAGATTTAATCATTCTCTTTGCGTTTTCATCTGGTCTAAATAATTGAATATCTCCATCTTTCGTCCTATATGCTTTTAATCCTTCAAAGCACTGTTGTCCATAGTGAAGTGATGTAGAACCAACACTGATATTTACTTTATCATCTTCTGTTAACTGTCCATCATCCCATTTTCCATCTTTATAATATGAAATATAACGATAATCTGTTTTCATATAAGAAAATCTTAAATTTCCCCAATCAATATCCATTTTACTACTCATTTAACCTTCCTTTCTCTTTCTATTTTATTTTATCACATTTTTTTTATTTGTCATCATATTTTTTAGATCATTTCTTTTGGTTTATAGTGAGTATGTAAAAGTTCATGAGCTTTTTCACTATATGGTCCTTCTAAATATTCATCATATAGTTTGATAATTTCTAAATTCTCATGAGATTTTCTAATTTTCTTTCCTTTATCTTCTTCATAAAGTGCAGCTTGTCTTTTCTTAATAATTTCCATATTTCCATGATGGTAAGGTTGTCCACCTCCACCAACACATCCACCTGGGCAAGCCATGATTTCTATTGCATGGAATTCACTTCTACCTTCTCTAATATCTTCAAGAAGTTTTCTTGCATTACCAAAACCATGAGCAATACCTATTTTAAGGTCTAAATCACCAATTGGTACAGTGGCAGAACGAATTCCTTCAAGACCTCTTAATTCAGTAAATTCAACATCTTCTAAACTTTCACCAGTAATCCATTCATAAGCTGTTCTAGTAGCAGCCTCAATAACACCACCTGTTGTTCCAAAGATAGCTCCAGCTCCTGTTGATTCTCCAAGCATAGTATCAAATTCTTCTGGCTCAAGTTTTGCAAAGTCAATACCAGCTTCTCTTAGCATTGTTGCAAATTCTCTAGTAGTAATAACGATGTCTACATTATTATTATGATCTTTTGTAAGCTCTGGTCTATTTGCCTCTGCCTTTTTAGCAATACATGGCATAACAGCAACAACTTTCATCTTTTCTGGATCTAAATTATTTTTTTCTGCATAATAACTCTTAGCGATTGCTCCGAACATAATCATTGGTGATTTACATGATGAAGGAATATCTAATAAGTCTGGGAATTGATGTTCAAAGAACTTAACCCATGCAGGACAGCATGATGTAAGTATTGGAAGTCTACCATTATTTTGTATCCTATGAACTAGTTCAGAAGCCTCTTCCATAATTGTTAAATCTGCTCCAAAGTTTGTATCAAATACTGCATCAAATCCTAATTTTCTAAGAGCAGCAGCAATCTGACCAGTAGTAATTGTACCTGGTTCAAGTCCAAACTCTTCACCGATAGCCACTCGAATAGCAGGTGCTACTTGAACTACTGTATAAAGATCTTTTCTTGAAAGAGCCTGCCATACTTTTCTTGTATGATTTACCTCTGTTAGTGCAGCTGTAGGACATACAGCAACGCACTGCCCGCAGAATGTACATGATGATTCTGACATTGGCATATTAAAAGCTGGTCCAACAAATACATCAAATCCTCTGTTAATACCCGAAAGAATATTACAAGTCTGTACATCATTACACATTGTTTCGCATCTTCTACACATGACGCATTTATTAGGATTTTTAATAATAGAATAACTTGTATTATCTATTTCATACGTTCCCATTTCACCTTGATATCTAATTTCTCTTATACCGAGCTCTGCAGCTAATGACTGAAGTTCGCAATCTAAATTTTTAGGACACACTAAACAATCTTTTGGATGATTTGATAAAAGAAGTTCTACTGCCATTCTTCTAGCATTGATTGCTTTTAATGTATCTGTCATTACTTCAAGTCCTTCATACACTTTTTCAGAACATGCTGGAACAAGATTTGGCCTTCCTTTTGCTTCAACCATACATACTCTACATGATGACGATCTGCTTACAATACTAAAAGTATCAAGCTCCATATTACAAAGCGTTGGTATTCTTACATTTAATTTTTTTGCAGCCTGTAGGATAGTAGTTCCCTCAGGTACACTGATATCTATACCATTTATTTTAATATTAACTAAATTCATAACTCCTCCTATGGCTTCACTACAGCATTAAACTTACACTTATCATAACAAGCACCACATTTAATACATTTATCTTGATCAATAACATGTTTTGTTTTTGGTGCACCTTCGATACATCCTACTGGACATACTCTTGCACACGCGGTACAACCAATACAATGATCATTTATCGAATATTTTGCTAGTGCTTTACAAGTGCCTGTAAGGCATTTTTTATCTTGAATATGAGCTTCATATTCATCATGAAAATAATGCATTGTACTTAAAACAGGATTCGGAGCTGTTTGACCCAGTCCACATAATGATGATGATTTAATCATATTCCCAAGTTCTACTAGTTTATGAAGATCTTCCTCTTCTCCTTTACCATCACAAATTTTTTCTAAAATTTCATGCATTCTCTTTGTTCCGATTCTACATGGAGTACATTTACCACATGATTCGTCTTGAGTAAATTCTAAATAAAATTTAGCAATATTTACCATACAATCTGTTTCATCCATTACAATCATTCCACCAGAACCCATCATCGAACCGATTTCCTTTAAACTCTCATAATCAATCGGTGTATCTAAATCTTCTTTTGTAATAACGCCACCCGATGGTCCCCCAGTTTGAACGGCTTTAAATTCTTTTCCGCCCAGAATACCTCCACCGATATCATAGATGATTTCTCTAAGTGTAATACCCATTGGTACTTCTACAAGACCAACATTATTTACTTTTCCTGCAAGGGCAAATACTTTTGTACCTTTTGAATTTTCTGTACCTATACTAGTAAACCAATCAGCACCCTTTAAAATAATCGCTGGAATATTAGCAAAAGTCTCTACATTATTAACACATGTTGGCTTTGCATATAACCCTTCTTTTGCTGGATATGGAGGCTTTTTCGTAGGCTCTCCTCTTGATCCTTCAACAGAATGAATCAGTGCAGTTTCTTCACCACATACAAAAGCGCCTGCTCCTAATTTTAATCTAATATGGAATGAAAAATCCGTATCAAATATATTATCTCCTAAAAGGTTTGTTTCATAAGCCTGCTTAAGAGCAATTTCTAATCGATGAATAGCCAGTGGATACTCTGCTCTAATGTAAATAATACCTTCAGAGGCTCCAATAGCATATCCTGCAATTGCCATCGCTTCAAGTACTGAATGTGGGTCTCCCTCCAAGATAGAACGATCCATAAATGCACCAGGATCTCCCTCATCTGCATTACAAATGATATATTTTTGATCCGCATCATTTTTCGATGCCATTTCAAGTTTAACGCCCGTTGGGAATCCACCACCCCCACGGCCTCTTAATTTACTTTCTTTTAAAATTTTTAAAACACCCTCTGGTGTATCCTTAAGAAGAACTCTTCCAAGCGCTTCATATCCATCCATTGCAATATATTCATAAATATCTTCCGGATTGATAAGACCACAGTTTCTAAGTGCAATTCTCTTTTGTTTTTTATAGAAATTCATCTTAGAATGTTCTCTAATTTTTTCTTCATTTGTCGGTTCATTAAATAAAAGTCTTTCAACTACTAAGCCTTTTACAACATGTTCTTCTACTAATTCTTTTGCATCTTCTGGCTGAACGCCTACATAAAACACATTATCTGGATGAAATTTTACAATTGGTCCTTGACCACAAAATCCAAAACATCCTGTTTTAACCACTTCTATTTCATTCTCATAACCTGCTTTTTTAACTTCCTCTTTTAAATTAGCGATTATTTCATCCGATCTTGAAGCAACGCAGCCAGTTCCCCCACATACCATAATATTACTTCTTATATTAGCCATATTACCTCCCTAAAATATGATCTTCTACTTTTTTACCGCCAATTATATGTTCTGTTATAATTCTATGTACTACTTCTTTATCTACGTTTCCGTAAAGAACATTTTCTCCATTTGGAATATGTATTTCAACTGTTGGCTCCTTATCACAATATCCATGACATCCAACTTGTATTATCTTTATATCTGTTAAATTATTTTCTTTTGAAAGTTTGGTAAACTCATTTACTACCTCTCTAGCACCTGCAGAAAGGCCACATGTATCCATCCCTACAAATACCTTCACATGATCTGTTAAATTTCCACCAGCTTGTCTTAATTGTACTTTGTGAAAAGATTCTTCTCTCACTTTTTTTAACTCTTCTAACGATTTAATTTTCATCTTATTCTCCTTCTTTATATGAATTAATTATCTCTTCAACATCTTCCGGTTTTAGATGACCATAAACCTTCTCACCAATTACTGCAACAGGAGCAAGTCCGCAAGCACCAACACATCTTATATCTTTAAGAGTGAATAGTAAATCATCCGTTGTCTCTCCATTTTTTATATTTAGTAATTCTTCAAATTTATGTAAAACAGCCTCAACACCCTTTACATAACAAGCAGTTCCAGTACAAATATTTATCACATGCTTTCCAACTTGTTTTGTTGTAAAATATGAATAGAAGCTAACTACCCCATATACTTTAGCTCCCGATACATTTAATTTTCTAGCCACGAATAACTGTACCTCATCTGGTAAATAGCCAAAAATATGTTGTGCTTTATGAAGAACTTGAATCAATACGGATTCATCAGCAGCCGTTGTATTAATATATGCTTCTAATTCTTCATATTTTTCTTTTGGCAATTTTTTTTCAATTTGCATTACTCCTCCTTCCAATAGATTGTTAAAATATTGTCCTAGAAACATCATAACAAAATTTTTTTATAAAAAAAAATGCTTTTTCAAAAAATTTCATGTATTATTCTTTAATATAATGAGAATCATTTTTATTTATAAAAAAGTGTAAAATAATTGAAATAACTTATTCCTAGCATTCTGCTGAGAATAAGTTATCCTTAATTTTAATATTTAATTTTCGTTTCTGATAAAAACTAAATCATTTTCTGTTGAGTGCTCTTTAGAAAACTGATAACCCATTTCATTAAATCGTTTTAAATCCTCCAAAGAATAAATCGTATTTCTTACCATGAAGTCCACCATAAGTCCTCTCGCTTTTTTCGCATAAACCGTTTTTACTTTTAATTTTTCATCTATCTTTTCTTTAAAATAAATATTAATCATCTTCTTTTCAATCATTGAAGAATATTCATTGGATGCAAGATTAATAATTAGTTCATCTGAAAAATAATCATTAATTTCATCTTTCCAATAATTATATAAATTAATGTTATTTGGATGCATTGTCATATCCAGTCTATATTTTCGAATTCCATCAAATGGTTTTACAACGCCGTATACTGCTGATAAAATTCTAAGATGCTCCTTTAAATACTGAAGATGAACCTTATCATAGGAAGAAGAATCAATCTCTTTAAAAACAATCCCATTATATAAAGTAATTGCCATATATAAATCTTCTTTTTCAAAATTAGAATACGTTGTATCCAGTAGTTTATTTTTTATATTCATAAGCTCAGATAATTCTTTTTTTGAATAATTTTCTAATATTGAAAATAAATGTTCTGACTTTTCTTTAAATATAATCTCAGTTAAATCTGCATTTATTTTCTTTTTCCCATTCTGCGTTTTTGCAGGAGATATTATAATTTTCATATTATACTTTTCATTCCCTTTCTTTTTTTGTATTATATATGTATTATAGCAAAAAGGAGATATTTTGAAAATAACGTGCATTGAAATACAAAAAAAATCAAAAAATAGATTTAATCTTTATCTAGATGATGAATTCTTTATGGGGGTTCATGAAGATGTTATTGTATCTATGAATCTATATAAAAATAAAGTACTGACAAAAGAAGAGGTAAAAGAAATCAATAATAAAGAACATTTTGCAAAAGCAAAAAATGCTGCTATCCATTATCTATCTTATAAGATGAGATCAGAAAAAGAACTAATACAAAAATTAAAGTCTCTTGATTTTAATGAATATATAATAGAAGATATCATTTATTATTTAAAAGAAGAAGGATTTTTAAATGATGAAGAATATATAAAGAGTTTCTTTCATGATAAAGCTACTATCTACCATCATTCAATCAATAAAATTGCCTATGATTTAGAAGCTAAAATCATAGATAAACACCTCATCAGTAAATATAAAGACTTATACCATGAAATCGATCGAGATAATATTCAGTATTTTGTTGATAAAAAACTAGATGAATATACCAATAAATACGAAGATAATGCATATTATAAGCTAATTAATTTCTTATATAAAAAAGGATTTAACCTATATGATATAAAAGATATTTTAAAGAAAAAAAATAAGCCATAGGGCTTAAATCTTATCATTAAAATTCTCTTGAATTTTGCGTAAGTATGAGAAGAATTCTTTCTTTTCTTTTGCATTAAATCCTTTAAATGCAATATTATTGATATCTTTCGAAAAACGCATAACCGTCTTTTGAACATCTAATCCCTTATCCGTTGGTGAAATATTAGTAACTCTCTTATCTAAATCACTTTTAACTTTTTTTACATAGCCTCTCTCTTCTAATCTATTGACTAATACAGTTATAGTAGATTTATCCTTTCCAACACATTCACTGATTTCATTCATTCTCATCTTTCCATCATTTACATATAAAGCAAGTAAAATATCGACATAAGAAGGAACTAAATCCTTAACATCATTATAACGTATTTCGTTATCTAGGTATTTCGTTATTCTCTTTCTCACTTTACTAGTTTCAAATATAACATTATTCTTCATGTTACCCTCCTCTTTTTTTTAGTAATGTCCTAATATAATAAATTGATTATATTAAATCATGTTTTATTTTTATGTATCTATATAAAACCCTCCTATTTAGTTATAGCAAATTATTTTATATTTCATGTGAAATTTATTATTATTTTATGTAAAATTTGCTAAAACGTTTTAATTGATTTGTTATCCAAATTATAGCATAGATTTTAATTCAATAATCAACTTTTATAAAAATTTAATATTTAAACATTCATTATGATTTGTTCATTTTTTAATACTTATACACCAACTGAAAATTTTTACATTTTTTTCTTGTTGACAAGACATATTTCTTTTTATATAATAATAATATTAGCGATTATATAAGGGGTATAAGGAGCATTATGAATAAGTTAAATAATAGAAGAACATTTGCAATTATTTCTCACCCAGATGCTGGAAAAACAACATTAACAGAGAAATTCTTATTATATGGAGGAGCTATAAGAGAGGCAGGTTCCATTAAATCAAAAAAATCAAATAAACACGCTGTATCTGACTGGATGGAAATAGAAAAACAAAGAGGTATTTCAGTCACTTCATCCGTACTACAGTTTAATTATAATAATCATAGCATTAATTTATTAGATACACCAGGTCATGAAGACTTTTCAGAAGATACTTATAGAACCTTGATGGCAGCGGATAGTGCAGTAATGATAATAGATGCTGCAAAAGGAGTTGAAGCTCAGACAATCAAATTATTTAAAGTATGTAAGATGAGAGGCATTCCTATTTTTACATTTGTTAATAAAATGGATAGACATGGTAAAGATCCACTTGATTTGATTGATGAACTTGAAAAAGTACTCGGTATTAATTCATGTCCTATTAACTGGCCAATTGGTTCAGGAAAAGATTTTAAAGGTGTTTTTAATCGAAAAGAAGAAAAAATTATCTTATTTGAAGAAGGAAATCACGGACAAGATATTTTAAATACTAAAACGATTCCTTTAAATGAATTTAAAGATATTGTGGATGATGATTTATATCAAAAACTATTAGATGATATCGAAATGCTTGATATTGCTGGCGATGAGTATGATCTCGAAAAGATTCAAGCAGGTCATTTAACGCCTGTATACTTTGGATCAGCTCTTACTAATTTTGGTGTAGAACCATTTTTAGATTCTTTTTTAACAATATCAATGCCACCAACTGGTAGAGATAGTAATAAAGGAATCATTGATCCAGCATCAGATAATTTCACTGGTTTTATCTTTAAAATACAAGCAAATATGGATAAAAATCACCGAGATAGAATATCCTTTTTAAGAATTTGTTCTGGTGAATTTAAAAAAGGCATGAGTGTATATCACACTAGAACCAATAAAAGTATACGCTTAGCTCAGCCACAGCAATTTGTTGCTCAAGATAGAGTGATTGTCGAAAGTGGATTTGCAGGTGATATTATCGGCATTCATGATCCAGGTATTTTTAAAATAGGTGATACCGTCAGCGAAAAAGATAAAACCCTTCTTTATAAAGGGATTCCATCCTTTGCTCCAGAACATTTTGCTAGAGTCTCAATAAAGAACTCTCTTAAGAGAAAGCAATTTGTAAAGGGTATTGAGCAGCTTTCAGATGAAGGCAGTATACAGGTATTTAAGAAATTCTTTGCTGGAATGGAAGAACTTATTATCGGTGTTGTTGGTATGCTCCAATTCGATGTACTAAAATTTAGGTTAGAAAATGAATATAATGTGGAAATATTAATAGAACCACAAGCTTTTCGATATATTCGATGGATTGATGAAAATACCTTTGATAAGGATAATTTTTCTCTTCCAATGGACACAATTCTTGTAAAGGATAAGGATGGAAAGCCTGTATTACTCTTTAAAAATGAGTGGTCAATAAAACATGCTACAGAGCGAAATAAAGATTTAATATTAAGTGAAACATCCTTTATGTAAAAATAAACTATCCAATTGGATAGTTTATTTATATACCTTTTTTTGAAAATTTATCAAAATTTATTTTAGAATTTTTTCTTGATTTTTAAATTATTTTTTCTTTTATAAGTATTTTTTTTATATTTTCTATTAGTTTATTATGAGAATATTTTGTTTTTTCTATACTCCTTATTTCTTTTACACCAATAATAGAATTCGTTAAAAACGCTGATTCAGTATTTTTTAAAAGTTCCTCTGTAATATGACATACCTCAACATCAAAATGATCAATAATAAATCGTCTAATTGTACCATCTAACACACCATCTTCCAGATAGGAAGTATATAATCTATTATCTTTGATTAAAAACAGATTGGCAACCGTACTTTCGGTATAATATCCTTTATAATTTCTAAAAATATAATCATCCAAACCATATTCTTTTGCTTTTCTAAGCTCCAAAATATTATCCATGTAGTTGAGTGTTTTATATCTTAAGAGTTTAGAACTACCCTTTATCACATCCGATATTCCTATATGATAGATATCGTTTCTCCTATCCATTTCTCTAAGAGTGACAAAAACACCCTCTTTCGTGGCAATAATCTTTAAAATTTTATTTTTGATATGATATTTTTTTATAAAATTTTCTACATCCTTCTCACTTACTTTCTGATCGATATGAAAATCTTTTAATGCCTTATTAATTCTTATAATATGAGCCTTTAAATTACAAGGCTCTTTTTTTATAAGAATGGTTTCAAAAAATCCCATTCCATAATGAAGCGGACTATTTTCTATTAATTTTATATTATTCATAGTTCTTACTAAGGCTCTTAAACAGTGCCTTTCCCTTTTGTATCGTTTCTTCATATTCACTAAGCGGATCGGACTCCCATGTGATTCCACCACCAACACCAATATGAACCGTATTATTTTTTATCAGCATAGTTCGAATAATAATATTAAAATCACAATTATTATCAAATGAAAAATAACCAAAGGATCCTGTATAAATTCCTCTAGCATCTCGTTCTAATTCATCAATGACTTCCATTGCTCTTTTCTTCGGTGCTCCAGTAATGGAACCACCTGGAAAAACGTGTTTCATTAGATGGACTGGATTATTTTCAAGAAGCTCTCCAGTAACCGTTGATACTAAATGTGATACTGTTTCATATTCTTCTATTTTAAATAATTCTTCTACTGTTACTGTTCCTGGAATACATACCTTAGAAAGATCATTTCTTTCTAAATCCACAATCATTAAAAGCTCCGATTTATCTTTTTCACTATGTAAAAGGGTCTGTTTTAAATACTCATCCTCTTCTTTCGTTCTTCCTCTTTTTACTGTTCCTTTTATTGGTCTAGTAGAGACTCTTTTCTTTTCATTTAAAATAAATCGTTCTGGTGATGAAGATAGAATATAAAAATCATCTCCTTCTAAATAAGAAGCAAAAGGAGCAGGATTTATCTTTCGAAGCCTCTTATAGGCTAAAAACGGATGATTATGATACTCTGAAATATAGCGGTGCGTCATATTTGCAATATAAATATCCCCTTCTCTAATATAATTTCTCATATCGTCTACTACATTCATATACTCTTTTTTTGTAAATAGAGACTGGAATGTTAAATTATCTACAATGTACTCCTCCTCTTTTATACTCGTATCTAATTTTTCTTCTATCACTTTGATTGACTTTTGTTCTTCTTTCAAGATATTCATGGCAGAAATAAATACTTTATTTTCTTTATGATCTATAATGATAATATTATCATAAAAAACAAAATAAGCATCTTCCATATCATCTCTATGTCTTGTTTTAATATTCTCTAGTTTTAAGCCTAAATTATAAGAAAAAAAACCCATACAACCCGCAATAAAAGGAAGGTCATATGTATTTTCTATGGGGTATTTTTTTAGCTCAGCTGATAAGAAGTCAAAGATATCCCCCTTCACCTCATGGTACTTTTCTAAATGAGGATGCTCTGATATATAGATACTGTCATCTTTACTCTTTATTTTTTTAAATGGATGAATCCCTATAAAGCTATATCTTCCATACTTATCCTTTTTTGAACTATCTAAAAAAATATGATCCTTATAATAAAAAATTTCAAATATTTCTATTGCCGTCTTATCGGTCTTTATCTCTTTTACTAACATCTTTACACCATTTTATATAATTTTCTAATAATTTATGTCCATTTTCTGTAAGAACAGCTTCTGGATGAAACTGAACTCCTTCTAGTAAATACTTTCTATGTTTTATGCCCATAATGACATCATCTTCACTTCTTGCTGTGATAATAAAATCATCTGTATTCTCATCTTCTACAATCAACGAGTGATATCTTGTCACATGAAAACTTTCTTCTAATCCTTTAAATATACCTTCATTAATATGAGTAATCTTAGAAATTTTACCATGAATCGGCTCTTTTCCTTTGATGATATGAAGCCCGCACTGATAGGCAATCGCTTGATGACCAAGGCATACACCGAGTATCGGAATCTTCTCTTTAAACTCCTCGATAATATCAAGGCATAGGCCAGATTCTTTTGGCGTCTTAGGCCCCGGAGATAAAACAATACCAATCGGATTTATTTTCTTTATATCCTCAAGAGTCACCTCATCGTTTTTAAATATTACAATTTCTTCTTCTAATACTTTTAAATAATGGACTAAATTATAAACAAAAGAATCATAATTATTAATCATTACTATCATTTAATACCTCAATATATTCAAATAAATTCTTATATAGTTCACTATGCTGTAGCATATCAACATTTCCTATAATAATCAGTTTATACTTACTTCTACTAATCGATACATTCAGCCTTCTATAATCTGCTAAAAATCCTATATTACATTCATCATTACTTCGAACAAGAGAGATAATAATCACTTCTTTTTCTCGTCCTTGAAACGCATCTACTGTATCAATTTCAATCTCATCAAATATCTCTCTTAGCTTTTTCACATGGGCTTTATAAGGTGATATAATGCCTATCATATCAGGAAGAATCCCCTGCTTTAAAAGATCTACTACCGTTTCTTCTACTGTTTCAATTTCCTTTAGATTATAAAAGGACTTACTATCCTTATTCATCTGTTCAATGCCATTGACAGAAATAACATCAATGATTTTCCCATCTAGTATCTTTTTATTTTTAACCGATTTATCGCTTACAAGCTTTCCATCATAGAACAGATCACTGACTAAATCATTAATTGTTTGATTCATACGGTATTGATGATTTAGCCTTGTAAGAAAATAAGGATATAATTTATATAAATAGTCCATTAAAGAGTGATTAAGCCCAAGATCTCTTGCTTCTTTATTGACAACAACAGGTGGAAGCTGAAAATGATCGCCAATCAGAACAAAACGATTTGCTTTTAAAATTGGAATCATCGTCGATGGGATGGAAGCCTGCGCTGCTTCATCAATAATAGCAAAATCAAATCTCTTTTCTAAAAGAAGATCAGAGCCTGCCGTTGCATTCGTACAAGCGATAATCCCTGCTTTTTCAATTAATTCATTTTTTATTTCTTCTTTTATCTCTTTAATCTGATTATAAATATCATCCATCTTATGACTGAGCTGTAAAAATGGCTTCATATCTTTGATTGCTTTTCTCGATATTCCTCTACCTACTTGATTTTTCTTCATCATCTTATATAGTTCATCATAAGTATAGCCTCTTGTATCTTTATTTTTTGGCTTATCCATTTTACTTAGTTCCTGCTTATACTCTCTATGCTGTTCTTCAAGCGATGCAATATCGAGTTTTGTTGCGATTTCTGCTATTTTATAATCAAGGGTATATCGTTTTAAATCATGATTCACCCTAATTGGATTTCCAATTCGAAGCACAGGAATGTCGATTTTTAAAAGATGTCTTATCATATTATCCACTGCTGCATTTGAATCCGCTGTAATTAATATCTTCTTTTTTGACTTATAAATTTCTTTTATAAGGCGAGCTGCAGTATAGGTTTTTCCTGTTCCTGGTGGCCCTTGAACTGAATAATAGGAATTCGTATTAAAGGCTAAATTAATTCCTTCTATCTGCTTTTCATTTAAATCATGAAATGAAATATCTGATACCGTAGAATGAAGCATAAACTTACCCGATAGGAGCGTATGAAGTTTTGAATAACTTGGATTTTTAAGCTCTACAAGTACATTTTCCATTCTCTTATACGTTGTATCATTCACCGATAAATCAACGCGAAGTAAACCACTTAATTTAAGTGGTCTACCTACTGAAATAATGATTGATTTTTTATTTAATTCATATACAATCCCTGATGGATTAATTACATCAAGGGGATTGCCAGCACTGATGATGACCTGATCACCTACTGATATCTCTGTTTCTATTGTTTTTGAACGACTGAAGATATATAAATAGTCCCCACTAATTGTTCTGCCATAGGACTTCTTTTTTAGATAGTTAATTGCTCTACCCTTTTTTTCTCTTTGATCACCAGAAAGATAGGTCATTTCCATATAATGACGCTCTCTTTCCTCATCTCTTTCATATTCTATGGCTCTTAAATTTCTATTGATTAAATCTTTTACTTTTACATCCATTATTTACTTATTTTTATATTCCCATCTAAATAATACATTGCTTTTTTATTAAGGTTTACATCCACTTCATCAATAGTAATGTATAAATCACCCTTTTCAAAAGCATAGGTAGGATTTTTATCCTTTTTTAACACCTTTATTCCAATTCCATTAATAGCTCTTACTGTAGAATACGTATTATTATTATATCCAATAATCATTGGTAAGACATTTTGATATGAAAGATAGAAAAAAGAATTCTTATCCTTACTAAATGTTTTCGTAAACGATTTTTTATACTTAGATGAAAATCCTATCGTTACCTCTTTCTTATTTGTAGATACTCTACCACCAGCACATAAAACTGGAATAGCAAATTCATATAAATTATCCATAAGAGCGACATCCTTTGGATAAATCTTAGCAATCGTTATAATATCTTCTACATAGGAATAATAGAGTTTATTATTGATTTTGAAATCATTCTTTATAAACTGACCCTTATCCTCATTCATATCTGATTTAATCTTATATGAAAATAATCCTTTTTTTAATACAGCTCCGTTTTCACTAAAACATAATCCCTGTTTATCCATTGCAAGTGCTGCTGCTAATTTTTCAATCGGTTTTAATTCACTGAGTGAAAAGCTTCCAGTTGCTGATTTTTTATCAAATAATTTAATAAATTTCATTACATACTTATCAAGATCAGCATAGGTATAGTTTTTATCATCTGAAAGTGCAGTCGATGAAGGATTTTTTTCTAGCACTTTTTGATACTTAGAATACATGCTATCTTGATGTTTATAATCTGATAGTTCTAGATTTGATATCACACTAAGCTCTTTACTCGTCATTAAATCAATATCCTCTACAGGAATATCTTCATCCACAATAAGATAAATCAACTCTCTTATTTTATCCATCATCATATAAATATAATCTTTTTTATAAGTATATTTTTGAAATAAAATTTCTATTACAATATCAAATGTATTTTCTGTAATGCTAAATAGCATATTATAAGGAAGTTCAGGACTTGAAAGCACCTTTAAATCTCCCCTATAATCTTTTAAAATATTTTCTTCAATGCGAATAGATGAAAACTTATCTACTTCAACTAAATCAGACGTCATATAATCAGAAATATATTCTCCACTCTGAATAGAATAGGATATATTTTCATTGATATTTCCAATTAAATTTTTATCTTCACTAAGATACTCTGTCATCCATGAAAACTTACTTCCCTGTACTTTAAAGAAAATCGCTAACGCTGAAGATATAAATTTATACGTATTGATATCATGCTCTTTCATATAGCTTCTTATCTTAGCTGTGAGTTTATCATCAAAAGTAAGAAGTTTCTTATGTGCTACATTCTTATTTTTCAGTCTATAATTAATCGGAGAATTCTTTTCTAAATACTCCTTATAATCTGATGATATCTGTTTATACTTTGATTCAAAATACTCTTTTTCTAATGATTTTAAAATTTTATCAACAGATCTTAAATCAAATAAAAAAGCATTAAATCGATAATAAAATCCTCTTAGATTGTTATTAAAAAATATTAAATGTACATCCATTGCTTTTTTTAATGGTTGTGTTTTTAACCTACTAATTTCCTTTTCAAGCATCATCTGGTCTAATACTCTAATTTCACCAAATTTATAATCTATTTTCTCAAATTTTTCACTACTTAGATTATAATTAAACACAGTATGTAAACTGATAATTTCATTTAAACTATTAATAAAGTGATTTTCATTTAAATCACTATCGTAAAGCATATATCCACGATGCTCATATTGTATTAATTTTTTCATATTACCTCTTTTTCTAACTCCTTTTAATATAACAAAAAAAAGAGCCTAGGTCAAGATAGAACAAAAGAGCCCAAAGGCTCTTTCTTATTTTTTCTTATATGGTGCTTTAATTGATACCGTTAGATTGAATACCAAATCATCACTTGTATTATCTCTTGTAAAATAACCATGACGATAGAATTGGAATGTATCTTCTTTCTTCGCATTTTTTAAAATAGGTTCTACAAAACAGTTTTTCTTTACCACTAATGAATGTTCATTAAAGACATCTACGCCATCTTCTGTATTATAGATATTATCATATAATCGAACTTCACATGGCACTGCATAGTCTTTTGAAACCCAGTGTATTGTTGATTTCACTTTTCTTCCTTTAAATCCACTACCTGACTTTGTTTCTACATCATAAGTACAATGAATCTCTGTTATATTACCCTTATCATCTTTTACAAAATCATTGCATTTAATAAAATAGGCACCTTTTAATCGCACTTCATTTCCTGGGAATAATCTAAAATACTTCTTCTCAGGAACTTCCATAAAATCAGAACGCTCAATATAAAGCTCTCTACCAAAAGGAATTTTTCTTGTTTCATCATTTAGATCACTATTATTTTCAAGTTCTAAATACTCAACTTCTCCCTCAGGATAATTGGTAATCACTACTTTTAATGGATCTAAAACGCCCATTACTCTCATTGCAGTAGGCTTTAAATCTTCTCGAACAAAATGCTCTAAATTCGCATGTTCAATGAGACTATCAGATTTTGATATTCCTGCACTAATAATAAAATTCTTTATTGCAGTGCTTGTATATCCTCTTCTTCTCATCCCTCTTAATGTAGGCATTCTAGGATCATCCCATCCATCTACTACCTTATCTGTAACGAGTTTAAGAAGAAGCCTTTTGCTCATTACCGTATTGGTAATATTCAGTCTTGAAAACTCTATTTGTCTAGGTACATGATCAAAATACTCTACTTCTCTTACAACCCAGTTATAAAGCTCTCTTCTCTCTTCAAATTCCTTTGAACAAAGTGAATGACTAATGCCTTCTAGTGCATCAGAAAGTGGATGAGCATAATCATACATTGGATAAATGCACCACTTATCACCTGCTGTATGATGTGTCACATGGCTTATTCTATATAAAACAGGGTCTCTCATTAGAACTTTTGGATGTTTCATATCAATTTTAGCTCTTAAAACCTTCTGTCCATCTTCAAACTCACCATTTTTCATTCGTTCAAATAAATCTAAGTTTTCTTCTATTGAGCGGTCTCTATAAGGACTATTTTCACCTAAACGATTATAATCCCCTCTTTGCTCTCTCATTTCATTAGCAGATAAATCACAAACATAAGCCTTACCCAATTTAATAAGTCTTACTGCAAGTTCATATAATTTATCAAAATAAGAACTTGCATAATAGAGTCTATCATCCCAATCAAATCCAAGCCATTTAATATCTTCTTTTATTGAATCCACATATTCTGTATCTTCTTTTACAGGATTTGTATCATCAAATCTCAAATTACATAGGCCATTATATTTTTCAGCTGTAAGAAAATTAATCATAATCGCTTTTGCATGACCTATATGTAAATATCCATTAGGTTCAGGAGGGAACCTAGTATGTATACTAGTATATACTCCCTCCTCTAAATCTTTATCTATCTCATCATGAATAAAATTTGACATTAATTCCATTACATACCCATTCCCATCATATTTATTAAATCTTCTGGGCTATTAATACTATCAAGCATCATTTTAACCTGTGCTAAACCTTGCTTAATCATACCTGCTTGTTGAGATAAATTATTGCTTTCCATTAATTTAAATACTTCAGCAAAGCTTTCACCTTCATTTACATAATCAATAAGTTCTATAACAAATCCTTTTGTATAATCGAAGAATTCTTGATTTGTCATCACATTATTTTGAACTTCTTCAAGACTTCCTGTTAATAAACTATTTAAATTATAGAATTCATTAGATGAAGAAATAGCAACAGCAGAACCATAATTATTTAAAACATACTCTGCATTTATTTCAAATCCTTCTACTGTAAATGTAACTACTGAAGATTCCATTACATTTGCTTCGCTAATTCTATATAAAACATGAACTGTAGACTCTTGTAATACTTTATTTGCATCAGCATTCATACCTTCTTCATATCTAGCAGAGATTTCATTAAACATGTCTGCCCATTTATTAGTAATAGCATCTGTAAAATCTTTTTTCGCTTCTTCAATATCTTCTAAAGTCATTTGAAGTTTTTCATAGTCTTTTGAAGAAATCATCTCATCAAAGATTTTAGTTCCTTTATCTAATACAAAGCTTTTAAGGTCTTCATCATCTTTAGCAATAGCAATCATTTCTTTATTTAATGCCATTGCTTTTTGCATATCGTATTCACCTTTATACTCAGTAACTGGAACTTTCTTACCATCTCTTTCGATTTCAGTAATATCCGTTTTAGTAAATGTGTCATTTAAAAATTTATCAGTTAATTCTTTATACTTAGCAAATTTTTCTGTATATAATTCTTCATAAGTTTTACCATCTAATACAATATCTCTATATTTGTTAAAGTCAATGCTCATTACATCTTTTGCTGCATCAGCACCTTCTTTATCATTAATCATTGAGAATAACTTATCATGGCTTACCACAAATCCTTTTTTCGACATACTTGGGAAATTAAATCCAATATTCTTATCATTTGAAAATACTTCTAAGTCCATTAATGGTTTTTCATTAAACATAAGTCCATACGCAAAACTAAATTTTAATAATTGCTCTGGATCATTAAAAATAACTTTTAAATTATAATTTAATTTTGAGTTATTTAAAAATTCATTTAAAAATGGCACCATTGTTGGATCCATTTTATCAGCAAATAATTTAGAAAAATCACCTTTTGCTCCAACTTTAATAGTTGAATCAAATGCACCAGCATCTAATAATTTAAAACTTGAATATGTAATATGCTCTGCTGCATCTTTAAATGTTCTAGCTTTCTCTTTTTCGATTGCTGCTTTTTCTTCTGGAGTCTTTCCATTTTCTTCTTTCGACCCACATCCAATTGCCATAATTGCAAAAATCATAACAAATAATAAAATAAATATTTTCTTTTTCATTTTTTCATCCTCCATTCTATTTATTGTAGTTATACGTAACTTCATTATAAATAAAATTTATAATAATAACAAGTTTTTTTTTATAAAAATATTAATTTTTTGTTACATCCCTAACATTTTAAACAGGTCTTCTGCTGACATATTTTCAAGCATCATTTTTGCTTGATTTAGAGACTGCTTTGTCATGTTCACTTCTTCTTCCAGTCCATTTTCACTCATTAAAGTAAATACCTTAGAGAAGTTTTCTCCTTCTAAAACTGTATTGATAACATCTAATGCAAAACCCTTTGTATACTCAAAGAATTCATTATTACTCTTTAAATTTTCAATAAGAACTGTGATATCTTCACTTAACATCTCATCAATAGCATAAAGATTTTCTGTTGAAGGCATTACAACTTTCTTTCCATATGCATTGATTACATATTCTGCCTCAATTTCCATCCTATTATTTTCCATTACCATTACAGAAGAATCCATCACATTTTCATCTGAAATTCTATAGGCAAGTTCAATACTAAATTTTTTTAATTCTTCCTTCTCTGTATTCATTTCTTCTAATGCTTTTTTATACTCTTCTAAAGCTTCTTCTAATGCTTTATCCCACTCTTCATTGATGAATTTTAAAAATTCTTCTTTTAATTCTTTTGCTTCTTCTTCTGTAGCACCGAATTTTTCATAATCTTTTGAAGCAATCATCTCATCAAAAACTTTCGTTCCACGATCTAAAAGAAATTTCTTAAGCTCTGGATCATTTTTTGCATAATTCATTACTTCATGTAATAAATTCATTGAATTTTCAAATGTGATAGTTCCTTTATATTCAGTAACTGGAATTTTCTTTCCATCTCTTTCGATTTCAGTAAGATCTGTCTTTTTAAAATGTTCATTGATGAATTTATCATTAAGCTCTTTATATTTTGGAAACTCTTCTATATAAAAATCATAATAACTCTTATCACCAGTAATAATCTTTACATATTTTTTCCAATCTAAAGTCATTGCTTTTTTTACATCTGAATTTTCTATAAAGCTCATTAACTTCTCATAATTGATTGTAAATCCCTTTTCAGACATTGATGGTAATTTAAATCCAATCTTCTTATTTGAAGAGAAGAATTCTAAATCAGCTAAATTCTTATTATCAAATAATACACCATAAGCAACACTGCATTTTAAGAATTCATTTGGATCATTAAAATCATATTTCACATTATAATGAAGTTTTGCTTTTTCTAAAAACTTTTCGACAAATGCCATATTCTGTTCATTGCCCATATAGGGAAATGCTTTTCCAAAATCTCCTTTTATGCCCATTGTCATTCCAATATCAGCTGCACCTGATTCAGCGAGCTTCATTCCTGCATAAGTAATATGCTCTGCTGCATCTTTAAATGTCATTTCATCTTTCTTACCGCAGCCTACTACCATACATGCTAGCATGAGTACTAGCCCTATAATTAATATTCTTTTTTTCATATTCCCTCCCTATTAATCTATTATTTAGACTTTATTATAACATATATTTCTTTTATTCTATTTTTTATATCATAATATTATTATATCTATATATAAATTTAATATTTATTTAATAATATATGAATGAATTAAAATATATATTTTTTTCCTTTATAAATGCAGTACCATTTTTTGAGTTTTTTTCAATATATATATTAATTATTCTACTATTATATGATACAATGCTTCTGGAGGTTATATGAAAAAAAATAATTTAGTGATAATATCTTTAGCATGTATTATCGGTTTAATTTCTGGTATCACAACGATTATATTTACAGAAATTTTGGATTTTGGCTATGAAAAACTTGAATATTATTTTACTTTTAACCTATATAAAGTAATTATTCCTTTTATTGCAGCGACTGCATTATATATCATAAGAAAATACATACTAAAAAATACAAATTTAGGATTTGGTGTAGCACAGGTACTCTATGAACTCGATCATATTAAAACGCAGGAAATGAAGATTTATTCTGTATTTTATAAAATAATAGGAACCCTTATCACTTTACTTTCAGGTTTTTCAGTTGGAAGACAAGGTCCTATTATTCACTTAGGTGGAGCGATTGGATCTAGTTTTTCTTATTTTATGGATATTAGTGAAGAGGATAGAAAAATTCTTATTGCATCAGGCGTTGCAGGATGTCTATCTGGTGCCTTTAGAGCCCCTATTTTTGCTACGATATTCGCTGTAGAAGTACTACTTAAAAAATGCTATTTTGAAAAAATAGCACCTATTTTATTTGCATCAATAACTTCTGTTATTCTTGTAAAGATAATCTATCCATCTTCTTTTATTAATAATTTAAATATCACTTATTCTCTTCGTTTTTTTGATATTTTAATTTTTATTATCATGGGCTTATTTTTAAGTCTTATTTCCGCATTATATATTAAATCATTAGAAGGATTTAGCAGCCTTTATAAAAAATTAAATTATGATGTATTAAAGCATATTTCATCTGCAGTAATTATCTCTTTTTCATTGATTGTATTTAGTAAATACTATCAATATAATTTTAAAATTGATGTGGGTATTTTTGATTCCTTTACAACAGTTGAGATTTTCTTTATGGGCCTTTTACTGATTCTTCTTACAGGAATCTCACTCGGTTCAGGAATGTATGGTGGAATCTTTAATCCAGGACTGAATATTGGATTTATCTTTGGCCTTTTTATTGCCAAAATATTATTACTGATGGGAATAGATATTGAAACTCAGATTATTGTATTTATTAGTATGGCATGTATTTTTTCTGGATTTGCAAATGCACCACTTTCTGCAACGATTATGATTGCAGAGCTGACGAATGAATACAGCCTGATTATTCCAACGCTTATTGCGAGTTTAATCACTAGCCTTATGGTAGAAATGATGCTGAAAGATAGTATTTATCATATAAGATTTAATAACTTACTGAAAGCAAATCAGTAAGTTATATCAAATGCACCTTCTATATCTTTCATCGAAAATATTAAATCGATAAGCGCTCTCTTATATGGAACGAACTTTCCTTCATCCATCATAGAGAGTATTTCATTTTTTGTAGCATATTTTATATCTGCTACTTCTTCTTTTTGCAGTCTAAACTCCGAGAGCTCTTTTTCATCTTTTAGGATATAAATATCATCAAAGCCCTTAGAAAAATTGACAGATAATAATGGAATAATATCTAAAGAAATAGTATATCCTATTTCTTCAAAGGCTTCTCTTTTTATAGCATCTAAACTATCTTCTCCCTCATTACTAACCCCAGCTACACTAAATGACCAAAGTCCAGGCCACGAATTTTTATCCTCTGCCCTTTTTTGAATTAAGAGCTTCTCTTCTTTAAAAAGGCATAGATGAACGACTAAAAAATATTCTCCATCTAAAAAACGTTCCCCTCTTATTTTGGTATAGCCTTTTTTCTTTCTATGTTTATCATATACATCTAAATATTCCACTCTTCCTCCAATACTGATAAATCATACTTTCTCTTTCGATTAATTTTCGTTCCTCTTGGGCAGTAGCGAATGCATAGACCGCATACAGACCCTCTTCCAATATCCTTATAATTCATAGACATATGCTTACTGCATACTCTTGGATCAATAATATCAAATCGTTCCTTATCAACATCCCAAAGCTCACCAGTAAGTGCCATTGGCGGACATTTTCGAACGCAGATTTCACAGCTACCACATCTCGATTTAGTAATCGGCGTATCATAGTCTAAAATAAGATCGGTAAGCACTGTACCCAGTCTAATTCTCGGTCCATACTCTTCTGTAATTAAACAGTTATTCTTTCCAATCCAGCCAACACCTGAAATCGTTGCAGCCGTTCTATGCTGGAAAATACCTTCATAATACTTTCCTTTTACATTTACTGACTGTGATGCTGGTACTGCTACTGCATTATAACCGTATTTCTGAAGCATTAGAACAAGCCTTAGACTGATAAAATCAATAAAGCTATTCACTGTTCGATAATGATGAAAATACGTATGAGTTGGTTTTGATACGATTTCATCTATAACGCTATCTGAAAGATGAACAGCAAAAGATATGGCTGTTTTTAAATGTGAAAACTCATCTGGTACAAGCCCACTTACATTTCCAATTCCAAATTTATCAATATCATAGAATAATAATAAATTATTTATTTTCTTTCTCATCATGTTCTCCCCAAAAAAAATTTTATAAAAATAGTAGAATATTTTTTATAAATCCATTATAATCATACCATAAATATATTTATAATTCTATAAAGGAGATTTATGTTTAATACAGTTGCAGAAAAAGAACTCAGAAATAAACTTATTATTTTAATGCTAATGAATGATTTAGATACTGCCCTTCAAAGTGAAACCATTATCGATCTAGCTTTAGAATCTGAACTCATAGAATATATTGATCTTCAGCACTATTTAAGCGAGTTAAAAGAGCAATCTATGATTCATACGAAAATAATAGATGGTAAATTATATAATGAAATAACAGAAGATGGACGGGTTGCCATTGAATTTTTCAGAGTAAGAATACCAGAATATATTCAGGAAAAAATCAATAAAATCGTAAAGCAGTATATGAAGTCTCTTCCTGTTAAAACAACTACAGAAGCGAAATATACTAATATTAATGATGTGTTTTCTGTAGAACTAATGCTTTATAAAAATAACGAAATCGATTTTTATCTAAAATTTAATGTAGATACAGAAAAAGAAGCCATAGAAATGTGTAAGAATTTTAATTCAGATTATGAGAAAAAGATAAGAGAACTATTACTGCAATAGTTCTCTATCCTATTAAACACTATTTTTTCGTTCTAAAATTCTTTTCAAACATTCGATTCATATAATGATTAATTGTCTGAACATCAAATGTACTATAATTATGAAGTGAACGAACCTTTTTAATAACACATTTCTTCTTACCTGGTATAATATCACTTAATATTCTAGCTTCTACATAATCTTCTTCTTCATTATATATCCCCATTTCAACCTTGATACTATGCTCAAATCTTGTGAATTTTAAATACTCATGATTCATAATAAATTTAATATACTGTTCTTCTTTTATCAGCTCAATATTACCATGTGATACTTCAATTAACGGCTTCATCTCTTTTTCTAAATCATTAAAATACTTTCTAATGAGATTCTCCGCCGTATTTAATTGTTTTTGCTTCATCTGTTCTTCATTATAGTGCACTAATTCTTCACTATACATCACTTTCAATTTTTTTATAAATTCATCTCTATAATCGTAAAACATACTTCCTCCTTAGTGATACAAATATACTATATTTGTTTATTATATTATACCATAAAAAGTAAAATTTATGAAATATGGTCTATTTTCATTAAATATCACAAATATTAAATGTATATTTATTTTTATCTTTTTCTTGATAGAAAAATAACAATATGATATAATATGTACAAATTTAGTATAAAAAAGGGAGGAAATATGAAAACTATTGTTATTGGAGCGAATCATGCAGGTACTGCTGCAGTTAATACAATCTTATCAGCATCAAAGGAAAATGAGGTTGTTGTAATCGATAAGAACTCAAATATTACATTCTTAGGATGTGGTATGGCACTTTGGATTGGAAATCAAATTTCTACAGGAGATGGCTTATTCTACGGTTCAAAAGAATCATTAGAACAGGCAGGTGCTACAGTACACATGGAAACTGAAGTTACTACTATTGATGAAGAAAATAAAATCGTATATGCTAAGAATGCACAAGGTGAAGAAATTAAAGAATCTTATGATAAACTTATTCTTGCTACTGGTTCAGTTCCATTTATACCACCTATAAAAGGGATTGATCTTAAAAATGTTCAAAGAGTTAAATTATATCAACACGCAGAAGAAGTTATCAAGAAATTAGATGATGATAGTATTAAAAATGTAGCTGTTATCGGTGCTGGTTATATCGGTGTTGAGCTTGCTGAAGCCTTCAAACTTCACAATAAAAATGTTTCTATTATAGATGTTGCACCATCATCATTATCAACATATTATGATGATAGCTTTAATGTATTAATGGATGAAAACTTAAGAGAACATGGAATTAATACAGTATTTAATGAAAAAGTAATGGAATTTAAAGGGACGGATAAAGTAGAAGCAATTGTTACAGATAAAAGAGAAATACCATGTGATATGGCTGTTGTATGTATTGGATTTAGACCTAACTCTACTCTTTTAGGAGATAAGGTAGAACGTTTTAGAAATAATGCTTATCTAGTGAATAAACGTCAAGAAACATCTATTAAAGATATTTATGCAATTGGTGACTGTGCAACTGTTTACGATAACGCATTAGAAGATACAAACTATATCGCACTTGCAACAAATGCAGTAAGATCTGGTCTTGTTGCTGCTTATAATATCTTAGGTCAAGATGTAGAATCTTTAGGTGTTCAAGGTAGTAATGCAATCAGCATCTTTGGATTAAATATGGTTAGTACAGGACTTTCAGTAAAAGCATGCGAACGTTTTGGGGTAGAATATGAATATTCTGATTTTAAAGATATTCAAAAGGCTACTTTTATGGAATGTGAAAATCCAGAAGTTCAAATTCGAATTGTATATGAAAAATCATCAAGAAGAATTCTAGGTGCTCAGATGGCTGGTCGATATGATATGAGTATGGGGATTCATATGTTCTCACTTGCTATTATGAAAAAAGTAACAATTGATGAATTAAAACTTTTAGATATTTTCTTCTTACCACATTTTAATCAACCATATAACTATATTACAATGTGTGCTCTTAATGCAAAATAAAAGGAGTTAATATGAATAATAAACTGATTTTCCGATATGCAGAAAGAAAAGATGTCGGTTTAATCTTACAATTTATAAAAGAACTTGCAGATTATGAAAAACTTCTTCACGAAGTCGTAGCAACAGAAGAAATTCTTACTGAATGGATTTTCGAAAAAGAAAAAGCAGAAGTAATCTTTGCTGTTGTTGATGGGAAAGAAATTGGCTTTGCATTATTCTTCCATAATTTTTCAACTTTTTTAGGACGAGCAGGAATCTATTTAGAAGATTTATACGTTTCTCCAGAATTTAGAGGAAATGGATATGGAAAAGCTCTTTTAACGCAATTAGCAAAAATTGCAGTAGAAAGAGGCTGTGGACGATTAGAATGGTGGTGTATTGATTGGAATAAACCAAGCATTGATTTTTATTTATCATTAGGTGCAGAGCCGATGGATGAATGGACGGTATACCGAATTACTGGGGATACACTACTCAATATGGCAAAAGAACAGTAAGTATTAGGCTTTGATTTTTCAAAGCCTTTTTTTTGCATAAAAAAATAGTCCTAAGACTATTTTTCTAGTTAATCGATAAGCCGGGTTCTGTCGTGAGTGATCATCTATCTAGACCTCATGTTACCAAAAGGTTCAAGCGACCTACCAATCTCGGAGAAACGCGAGCAACGCTTCTTTCATCCGCTTCTGGTCTTGCTCCAGGTGGGGTTTACATAGCCACATAGTCGCCTATATGCTGGTGAGCTCTTACCTCACCGTTCCATCCTTACCTTTTCAGGCGGTTTATTTCTGTTGCACTTTCCTTAAAGTCACCTTCACTGGGAGTT
>PDWI01001116.1_pt1 | contig 43464 bp, 60 predicted proteins | sample 1430891 | NCBI WGS metagenome assembly PDWI01 (sample SAMN01162508, study PRJNA174530) | Oral metagenome, whole genome shotgun sequencing project. | biome: Marine environment; feature: Marine mammal; material: Swab sample of the gingival sulcus; isolation source: swab sample of gingival sulcus... | reverse complement strand
AAATAACAATAAATAATTACCATATGGTCAACAAATCTTATCCTGATTTTTGGAACGATTTTAAAGCTTTAGGTGGTAAAATTGAATTTAATAAAGGAGTTTAACAATATGGTAAAGAAAATCATATCATCTTCCTTTGGTGATAATTTAAAGGTAGAAATTTTTGGTGCTTCTCATGAAAATCACGTTGGTGTTAAAATTACAGGATTCCCAAAAGGATTTAAAGTTGATTTTCCATCTATGAAAAATTTTCTTCACAAGCGTTCTCCTGGTCATCTTCCTTTTACCAGCAAAAGAAAGGAAGATGACACGCCTATTTTAATAGGCGGGTTACACCAAGGTGTAACCACAGGAGAACCTGTAGTATTTCACATACTCAACCAAGATATAAATCGCCAGTCATACAAAGGAACTGAAAATATACCACGTCCAGCTCATGCTGACTATACTGCCTTTGTTAAATACGGAGATTCCATCGATATGTCTGGTGGTGGTCCTTTCTCTGCTAGAATGACTGCGCCTCTTTGTGTCGCTGGTTTTATAGCTAAATCATTTCTCGAAAATAAAGGTATATTTATTGGCTGTCATCTTAATTCTATCAATGATATAAAAGATGACAAATTTAATACTGTAAATTTATCTAAAAATATTTTTGATACTATACATAATAATTTTATTGAAACAGGTTTATCTGTCATCAACTCATCTATTGCTGAACCAATTACTGAAAAACTAGAACTTATATCTCATTTAGGTGACTCTATAGGTGGCACTATTGAGTGCGGTATAATTGGTCTTGATCCAGGCTTAGGCGGACCTATGTATATGGGACTAGAAAGCCATTTATCAAAGGTTTTATTTGGTATCCCTGGAGTTAAAGGCATTGAGTTTGGCTCTGGCTTCGATGGTTCCAACCTACAAGGTTCTGATAACAATGACGATTTTTATATAGAAAATGGGCAAATTAAAACTCACACCAACAATCACGGAGGTATTCTAGGTGGTATTTCATCTGGTATGCCAATAATTTTCAGACTAGCATTCAAGCCTACACCATCTATATCGATACCACAACAATCGGTTAATCTAAAAACTATGGAAAATGTCATTTTAGAAATAAAAGGTCGTCACGACCCTTGTATAGCAATCAGAAGTATTCCTGTAGTTGAATCAGCTACAGCGTTAGCTCTTTTAGATTTAATATTAAGCAGTAACAATGAAAATTTTATTTAGGGAGTAAATACAAATGGGAAATAACAATATTGATGAAATCAGAGAAAAAATAGATAATATAGATAATGAAATACTGGAGCTATTTAAAAAAAGAATGAATTTATCTAGGGAAATTTCAATTTTAAAAAAAGAAAATAATATAAAAATTCAGGATTCTAAAAGAGAAACTCAAATTTTAGAAAAAGTTGAAAAATCTTTGCCTTTCCACCTAAAAAATTACGGTATTACATTATTTAAAACATTGTTCCAACTAAGTAAAGATTATCAAAAATAAAGGAGTTATCTATGTATCATTTGTTAGGCACCCACCTATCTGGGAGTTTTTCTAAAATAATTCACCAGCATCTAGGAGTATATAAATATAATTTAACATCACTATCTGAAAAAGATTTTGATGATTTTATGATATCAAAAAACTTCAAGGGTTTAAATATTACTATGCCATACAAGAAAAAAGCATTAAAATACTGCAACTCTTTATCTGAAAATGCAAAATTATGTGGAAATGTTAATACTGTAATAAAAGATAATAATTCCAACCTTTTAGGATATAACACAGATTTTTTTGGTCTTAAATATGGTTTAGAATATGCAAATATTCAAGTCAAAAATGAAACTTGTCTAATCTTAGGTCATGGTGGTAGTGGCTCTACTGCTATAAAAGTATTGCAATCAATGGATGCAAAAAAAATAATAGTTGCTTCTCGTAGAAATATTCTACCTGAATTTAAAGGTGCAAATACTATTAACTACAAAGATATATCCTCTAAACAAAATAATTCATTTATCAATGATATATCCTTAGTTGTAAACGCAACACCTCTTGGTAAAGGTGAGTTTGCTAATATTATACCTATAGACTTAAAAATTCTACCCAACTGCAAAAGTGTATTTGACTTAAATTATGGCAAAAAAAATACCCCTCTTTTAAATGAGGGATTAAAACTTCACCTTAATATTTCTGATGGACTTTCTATGCTTGTTGCTCAAGCTTTAAAATCTGCTGATTTATTTACTTCTCAAAAGTATAATTTTGTAAATCAAATACCTGAAAACATCAATTACTTGAAAGATTATTTACAAAAAAGTTCTTCCACTGAGATTTGACCTTCTGCTAGAGGTTTATTTATATATCCAAAACTGCCCCAAAACGCATATTTATAAAGTTCTTTTCTCAGCGCTGAACAGCTTTCTCCCATAGGGATAAAAATCAAAGGCTTACCTTGACGTTTTTCCTGCCAATCACTTATCTCCTCTAAAATATTTTTTGCCTTTTCTTTATCTTTAAATAAAAGAGCAACTTTTACAATATCACAAATGCTTTTTTCCATTTCCAATATTAACTTTTTTATTTTATCAGCACTAATTTCATAATATATATGTTGGGAAATTATATATTTAATATTTTCATTAAACATTTCCTTTTTCTTTGCTAAAGTATTTTCCAATTTTTCATTGTAGATTTTCTTTTCAATATCTATATAGTCAAAGATTCTTAAATCTATAGCCTCTATCAATATATTTTCTGCACTACTATCATTACTCTTTTGTTTTTCAATTTCAGTCCTGTATGTAAAAAGCCATTTTTTCTTATCTAAATAATTTTTCTCAAGATATTTTTCATTCACAAGGGCTATATATTTTTTTAAAGTTTCAAGTTCTACATTGATACTATCGTATCTAATTTCAATTATCTCTGCAACTGTATCTTCCAATTTATCAAAAGTACCTTGAAAATTTTTACCACCTACAGAGCCTATTAAGTTGAACTCTTTTATATCCCCCTCTTTATAAATAACATCCATCACTTCATCAGAAACCTCTTTTATAGTTTTTCCATCTGTTTCAATTACTATATCCGACATCTCATCATAGATATTATTTCTGCTGTCTAAAATATTTTTAATATTTTCAAGTAAATTACCCTGTTTCAAAAGGGGTCTTGTATTTTCATTTTTTATTCTATTAAAGATTGTTTCAGGTTTCGCCTTGAGCCATATTACATTTCCTGATTTTCTTATTAACTTTCTATTTTCTTCATCTAAAACTGTTCCGCCACCTAATGATAATACAAAATTCTTTTTCTCATTTTCATCAATTATCTCTTTAAGTGATTCTTTTTCTAAACTTCTGAAAAAAAGTTCTCCCTTACTTTCAAAAATATCACTTACTGTATAAAGTCCATCAGAATTTATATTCTCCATATATTCATCTAAATCTTCCACACAAATTCTTAGTCGTTTTCCCAATTCTTTTGCAACAGATGTCTTTCCCACACCCATCATACCTATTATAAAATATTTTTTATTTAATATTTGCATAATACATCTCTATTCTGTAGTACTTAATATTTCCTTGTGTTTTTCTACTTGACTTACTTTCATTCTGGATACATCTTCTGGATCAACTTCAGACTGCAAGCCCAATATTGATGAACCTAGGAAAATAGTTTTCAAAATTTCACCATCAAGAGAAATTTTACTAAACACAGTAAAATTACTTCCTTTAATATACCATTTGTCACCTATTTGAACCACCTCTTTTATTTTTATAGGTTTTATCCCCATTCTTAAATCAGATTTTTCAAACACTTCTTTTTGATTAAATGTGTAATTCTTACCGTATAACATATCGTATTGTAATGCTTGCATATTCTTCTTATAGTCTGGACTTTTTTTGTAATTTTGATGATATTTAGTCATAACGCCTTCACTTAATCCAAGGATTTTTTGTATTCTTCCAGTCATTTGATAAGCATATATTGAACCATCTTTTTCACCTTCCATAGGGAAATTGCTCCAAATAAAATACTCCGTTTTAAATAATGAGCCAGTAGTCATATCATTTTCCGTCATATCTAATGCTGGTAAATGGTCACCATAAACTACTAATATGGTCTTTTCATCTCTTTTCTGCAATTTTTCAATTAAAATATTTATGAAATCATCCATTTCATTCAACTGATTTGCATAGTATTCATATTTCCATTTCAATTCTTCTGTAGGTGATTTTGTTACAACAATTTCAGGGTTCTCTATCTTCTTCTCTGTAGGATATTTACCGTGACCTTGTACAGAACAAGCATATATGAAATCTTCATTTTCCGTTGAATTTAAAGCATCAAAAATCTGCTCAGTCAAAACATAATCTTTTGCCCAATTCCCTGGTGTTTTAACTACATGATTCATATATTCTAAAGATGTAAATGTATCAAAACCTAAATTTGCAAAAACCTTGTTTCTTCCATAAAATACACCTCTGTGATTATGAATAGCATGAGCTGAATATCCTATTTTCTTTAAATCATAGGCAATACTATCACAAGTTTTTTTCAAAAGTATTGATTTGTAAGGATATTCCCCTGGTCCAAAGAATTTCACACTCATTCCTGAAAGCATTTCAAATTCTGTATTTGCAGTTCCTGCTCCAACAGATGGTACTGTAATACAACCTGACGGAAATTCATCAGAATATCTTCTAAAATTAGGAATTGGATCCTTATTATACTCAAAACCTTTTACAGTATACGGATCTATAAAGGATTCCATCTGTAAATATATTATATTCGGATGTTCTTCTCCATCATCTACAGTATTTTTTTCAACAAAATATTTTTTACCATCTCTTTCGTCATCTGAGAAGATATCTTCCATCATTTTTTGAGAATAATTACTAGGTTTTTTTACTCCTGTATTTAGCCAAGTATTAACAAAACAATAAGGTACACCATAATCTCTATAGGCATAGGCTAAATTTCCGAAAAAAGTTCCTACAATATGAGTTTTGATAGCGCCTTTGCTTATACCCGCAAATGCGATCCAACAGACTGCTATTAAAATTAGAACTTTCTTGTAATTGATTTTTTCTTTCTTTTTAGGTGCAAATTTTAAAAGTACAAGTATAAGTATAACTCCTAAAGCTGCCAAGCCTCCAACTAAAATCATTTGATTCTCTGTCAAATAATTTGCCATTAAAGATAGCCCATCTTTCATTACAGATAAGTCTTTTGTTGTAAATGGCGTCATTCTCTTTGATAGAATAACTCCATTAACAATTCCTATAACCAACCATACTGTAGAAAGCACAAAAAAACTAAATACTCTTCTTTTAAAAAGCATAGCAATTATAAGGGTAACAAAAATTATCATACTGTTGTAAATAAACACTAATGGGTGATTAACCAAAAATGACAATCCTTTTATAAGTGAATGCCTTGCACTTGATTCCATTATTAAATTTATCACTAACGCCAAAAAAGTAGCCCAAAATAGACCATTATTACAATACTTATTATAAAAACCTTTTATACTTTCCATTCCCTATATCCCTCTTTTCTTAAATTCAGCAATTTTATTTGATAAATTTGCAAATTCCTGCAAATCCATAGTTTCTGCTCTCCTCTTAGGATCAATTCCCACTTGTGATAATATTTCTAAAATTCCTTCTTTTCCTAAACCTCTTATTTTGCTTAAAGAGTTAGCCATAGTCTTTCTTCTTTGACCAAATCCAGCCTTAACACATTCAAAAAACAATTTTTCATCTATTAAATCTACTGGTTTTTCCTTCCTTATATCCAATCTTAAAACTGTTGAATCAACTTTTGGCACAGGATAAAAGTTTTCCTTTCCTACAGAAACTACCTTTTTTACTTCACAATAATAATTAACAACTACAGATATTGCTCCATAATCCTTTGTTCCTGCCTTTGCCATTAGCCTATCTGCCACTTCTTTTTGCATCATAGCAGTTATACTTTCAGCCTTAACACCGTTTTCTAATATATACATAATTATAGGCGTTGTAATATAATACGGCAAATTTCCTACAATTCGAACATTCCCTTTGTGGTCATCTTTTCTTTTCTCTTTAACTAAAGCATCTATATCTGTTTTCAATATATCTTTATTTACGATATCGACATTTTTATAAAAGGATAATGATTTTTCCAACAACGGTATTAAAGTACTATCTATCTCCACTGCTACTACTTGTTTTGATTTTTCTGCTAAGACTTTTGTCAATACTCCCATTCCTGGACCTATTTCCAAAACAAAATCTTCTTCTTCAATAAAACTTCCCTCTGCAATTTCTTCAATAATATCGTCATTTGTTAAAAAATTTTGACCTAAGCTCTTAGAAAATTTAAAATTATATTGTTTTTTTAACCTGTGTATATCTGCAAGATTATTTGCCACTATCAAGTTCTCCTATTTTCTCCACAAAATCTTTTCTTTCTATATCAAAACTATTTAATTTCTTTAAAAAAGCTTTTGTATTTCCATAACCAATTCCTAATTTTGTGCCTAACTGTTTCCTTCGTTCCGATGCCTCAGGAACACCTGCTAATCTATTTAAAACTAAATCCTTCATATTAAATTCATCAGCCTTTAAATTTTCACTACACTTCGCCTTTTTTAATGCACCTATTATACTTTCAGGGTTTGCATTCTCTATACCTATATCACTAGCCTTGGTAGCTTCTTCTCTACTTAAAAAAGCTTCTTTTGCTTTTGGAAATTTAGCTTTTATTCGCTTTCTTATTTCATTTCCTGCAAAATCTGGATCTGTAAATATTATTATACCTCTAGTTTTATAAGCTTTTTCTATTAAGTCCCATGTATTTTTTGAAATTCCATACCCATGAGTTGCTATAGATTCTGCCTCTACTGCTCTGTTTAATGCATTTTGGTCATCTCTACCTTCAACTACTATTATTTCTTTAATCCTCATTTTTATCCTCTTGAACATACACAATTTCCCCAGGCATAACCATTTTCAACTGATCTCTTGCCTGCTGTTCTATGTAATCTTTGGAGTTTATATACTCAAGTTCAGCTTCCAACTTTTCCTTTTCCAGTTTTAATTGCTCATTTTTCATCTTAATTTCCTGATAATCCATTCTTAAAATTATCATATCCACAGCATGCCAACCTAAAACCCCTAGCATCACCAGTATAAGAAGAATATATAAGATAGCTTTCTTACTTTTTTTCTCTTTACGCCTCATTCCTTTTTTTTCGTTTGCTTTCAAAGTTTACCTCTATCATTCTATATTCTTAATACCTTTTTGAATTGCCAAAGGAAATTTTAAAATCACAGATGTACCTTCTCTATCTACGCTTTCAATATCAATGCTCCCTTTATGATTTTCAACTATCTGCTTAGAGATTGATAAGCCAAGACCTGTTCCTCCAACTGCTCTGGAGCGAGCTTTATCTACACGGAAAAATCTTTCGAAAACTCTGCCTTTGTCGGCTTCTGGTATTCCAATACCATTGTCTTCTACTATAATTTCTACGTTCTTTTGTTTTTCTGTAACTGTAATTTTTATATCGCCATTTTCATTTGTATATTTAATTGCATTACTTAAAATATTTAAAAATACTTGTTCTATTCCGTCTCTGTTCATTAACACTGAAATTTCTTTTAATTGGCTAAAATCATAAATTAAATTTTGCCCTTTCAAATTTGCAGTTATTTCTACTTTTTTTAACGCTGTATTTAATACACTTACTATATCTAACTGTTTAAAAACAATTTTATCACTTTGATAATCCAGCTTAGATAATTGTAATAGTTCTTTAACCAATCGATTCATTCTCTCAGCTTCTATGTCCACAGTCTTCAAAAATTCTTTTGCCAAATCTTTTTCCTCAATAACACCATCTAACAAGGTCTCTGTATAACTTTTTATAGTTGTTAAAGGGGTTTTTAATTCATGAGATACATTTGCTACAAAGTCTTTTTGCATATTTTCTATATTCTGCCTTTGAGTTATATCCTGTAAAATAAGTATTATGCCTGTATTATTATTTTCCTCATCTTTAACCCAATCATATCTAGCCAAGTAAACTTTTTCACCATCTTTATTTTTTACTAAAAAAGAGTTTTCTTCTTCAACAATATTATTTTTTAATTTTTCGAAATTTAACTCATCAGAAAAATTTTGTATTATTTCATTGTAATTTTTTTCTTCTCCATCACCTTTCATCTTTAGGATTCTAATAGCCGATGGATTTGCGTGAATAATCTCTCCTTGTAAATTTATTGCCACTATTCCATCTACCATATATTTTAAAATCGTGTGCAATTTATTTTCTTCTTCTGAAATTTTCAGCAAAGTTTCTTCTAACTGAGTAGTCAAATAATTAAACATTTCTGCCAAATGACCAATCTCATCTTCTGATTTTACTTCTACATACTGAGAAAAATCACCATTTGCCATCTTCTCTGCTTTTTTTCTAACATCTTCTATAGGCTCTATTATACTCTTTGCGATAAATATCCCCAATATAACAGTAATAAGCAAACCTATCATCATAGTTTGCAAAAATATTTCCTTTGATTCACTGACTATATCATATATTTGCTGCATATCCGTTCTGATATATATTATACCGTTTACTGTTTCTTCATTTTTTATAGGGAAAGTCATATTCAATACCGGTATATTGTTGCCTAAATTTTGTATTTCTCCAAAAGATTCTTGAGATTCCCCTGTTTCAAAAGTTTTTAAAATCAACTTTCCTTCTAGCACGCTGAATGCAGTTTTATCAACTTTAGTATTATTTGAAGCAATAATATAATAATTTTTATCTACAACAAAAATTTCTTCCTGTATAGTTCTGCTCCATGCATCTATATTCTCCTGTACCTGTTCTTTCATTTCATCTAAATCATCATATTTTTCTAAAGATGAAATCAATGTGCCTGCTTCTAAAGTTTTTACCAAATTACCCTTTATTAAACTTATATGGTATTCTTCAAATTTGTTCACTATAATAACACCTATTACTGTCATAGTTATAAAAACTAATAAGCAGTAAACAAGTACTAGTTTCCATTTCATACTCTTGAAAGCATTTTTAATATACATACTTTAAGCTCTCCTAAAATAATATCCCACTCCTCTTTTAGTGATAATATAATTCGGATTTGCAGAATCTTCTTCTAATTTTTCACGTAATCTTCTAACAGTTACATCTACTGTTCTAATATCTCCGTAGTATTCGTATCCCCAAACTTCTTCTAAAAGTTGTTCTCTTGAAAATACCTTATTTTCATTTTCTGCCAAATATCTAAACAACTCAAATTCTCTAAGGGTCAAGTCTAGCACTTTATCGTTTTTGCGAACTTCATATCTATTAACATCTAATGTTAAGTTCCCCATAGATATGTTTTTATCTTCATCTGTTTTCTTTATTTCTGAATCCATTCTTCGCAAGTTGGCTTTAACTCTAGCTATAAGTTCTCTCATACCAAAAGGTTTTGTTATATAATCATCTGCCCCAAGTTCTAAACCTAAAACTTTGTCAACTTCTTCTTCTTTGGCAGTTACCATTATAATAGGCGTATTACTTGTTTCTCTTATCTTTCTACATACTTGAAAACCATCTATAATAGGCAACATAACATCTAGCAATACTAAATCAGGTTTTTCACTTTGAAAAGATTCCAACCCATTTTTTCCATCATAACTAGTTATTACATCAAAGCCTTCCTTTTTCAAATTAAAAGCTAATATGTCGGATATTGCTTTTTCATCTTCAACTAAAAGGATTTTTTTATTTGAGTTCATATATGCCTCCCTTATTTTCAAATTCACCTCTAATATTCACCTTCATATTTACATTTGCACTTGAAAATATACCTATATATTATAACAAAAAAAAGTATTTTAAGCAAATTTTTCATAGCTAAATGGTGTGTTTTAGCCATAAAATATACTAGTTAAACTATAATTTCACAATTTCATAATTTAACTAGTATTCTATGCTTTTATTTTAAAAATAATAAAAATCACACAACTATATCTTGTTTCAAAAATTATTATATATTTTTTCTATAATCCCCTTATATTCTTCTACTACACTTTTAGGGCTAACTATTTGAATTCCATCAGCCAAAGACGTTACCCAACCAAAAAATTGAGGCGTTATTGTAACATTTACACTAACTTCAAAAACATTGTCATTTATGGGAATAGGCATTATATTTGTTCCAAATCTATCTAAAATAATTCCAATATAACTTTCATCACATCTTAATGTCACTTTTTCTTCTTCTCCGCCGTACATATTAAATGTTTTCTTCAAGAACTCTGGCAAATTAAATCCCTCAAATTTATCTTTAATGCAACATTTTTCATCTACTACACTAACATTTTTCATTTTATCCACACGATAATGTTTGATTTCTTCTAAAAGATTATCATATCCTATTAAATAATAATTTTCATGTTCCCAAGTTAAAATCCATGGAGTAACATCATAATATTCACCATTTTTCTTCACTTCTAACTCTTTTTTCATATTCCATTTAGTATACTGAAATTTTATTTTGTTCATATTTAGTATTGCAGAATAAATACTGTCTATATTATAATAAATCCCTTCGTTTAAAGCTTTCAATCTATTCATAATATAAACATCTCTATTTAGCTGTGCAACTTGATGTTCACTTACCAACTTTTCAATTTTACTGATTAAATCTTTAGATTTTCTTTCAGTTATAAACTTAGAAGCCTGCACGGCATCTACTAATAATTTAACCTCTGCTAATTCAAAGTCTCTTGAAGCAATATAATATCCAGCATCTTTCCCACCTTTGATAGTTATAATATCAATACCAAATTCCTCCAGTGTATCTATGTAGTTATAAATTGATTTTCTCTCAGCAGAATAGCCTTTTTCTCTCAAAATTTCCACTAAATCATTTGCAGATAAAATATGCTCATCATCTGTCTTTTGTAACAAAGCTTCCATTACATAAAGTATTTTCATTTGACTTTCTGATACACTCATACTTCCTCACCTCGGTTTTCCTAGTTCATTCAATTATAGTCTATCACAATTCAAGCGTCTAAGAAAGTTTTACCTTACAAATTACTCCTTTAGGTGTTACAAATTCAACTCTAGCTATAATCTCATCACCAAATTTATCATAAATTCTACCGCCACTTGCACATTCTCCTAAGACTGTATAAGGGCTATTTGCTACGTATCCAACTTTCCCCAACCCTTTCAGTTTAGCACAAATAGCTTCTTTATCGTGCTTGTTATCAGGCTCTTTAATCAATTTTATAGCCATATTCTTTTTAAAAAATTCATTTCCAAAATAATGTCCAGTTGTAGTCGGTCAAAATAAATGTAAAAATAGGACAAAATAAACGACAATTTTCACTCAAATTTTTCGGACACAATAAAGGTAAAAAATATATAAAAAAAGACCATTTAAAAACTTATTAAAAGCTCTTAAAATGGTCTTCTTTTTTCGTCAAAAATCTATTCAATTTCTGACTTTGATTTTTGGAGTTTTCCACTTGGAATGTACACGAATATTTCTCCTACTCCACAGCCTAAAATCTCGCATATTTTATCAAGATTATTCATGCTAATAGAGATGTTGATTTCGTGGTATAAATCGCTTACAGTCTGGCTTCTTATACCAGTTCTACGAACGAGTTCAGCCTGACTCATCTTTTTGTCTCCTAAAATCTTTGATAAATTATTCCTTATCATGGTATTTACCCTCTAAATAATGATAACAAAATTCAAAGAGTTTTATAACCTACCTCACCGTTTTTCGTTCTATTAGAACGATATTCGGAGAGGTTAAGTGTAATTTTTAATGATAAGTTCTTTATATTCGCCTCTGTTTTTGCCAGCTGTCGATAAAGTTTCTTTTCTTGTTACTTCTATTATATTGTAGTTTTTATAAAGTTCTCTTATATAAGGACAATCGTTGTATGAAACAATCCATTTGCCTTTAACCTTTTCAAGTACTTTCAAAAGCCTTTTATGGTCTTTTTCAGTAAAATATATCTTCCTATTATTATAGTAACTTTCTGTCCCATAATAAGGTGGGTCTAAATAAAATAAAGTTCCTTCTTTATCATAAGCCTTTATTAACTCTTCAAAGTCTTTATTCTCTACAACTACTTTATCAAGTCTTTCAGCGATTTCATCAAATCTTGCTGTATGAGTTTTTATACTCCTTCCTCGTGTTGCAAAGTGTTTACCTTTACTTCCAAAACTTAATCTTATAATGCTAAAAAATAATGAAGCTCTTTGTATATCAGTTAAACCTTCAAGTTCTAATAGCTCTTTATAATGTAAAAAATCTTCTCTAGCAGATATTACATATTTAAGCTCTTTTTCAAGCTCTCCCTTATGATGTTTAAGGCATCTAAAAAGATTTACTAAATCAGAATTAAAATCATTATAAATTTCTTCTTTTGCATGTTTATCTTTGCCAAAAAGAACCCAACCTGCACCACCAAACACTTCTACATACATGTCTATTTTTTCAGGAAAATGGCTTATAATCTCTTTTCTCAAGAGTTTTTTACCACCTACCCATGCAATTATACTATTCATTTTTTTATCCTTTCATTTGTTATTTTTTTGAGGATAAACAACCATGAAAGGTATAATAATTATAAATCGTAAAACCTTTTAAGCATAACAATTAGTTCTTTTCTTGTAGGTTTATCATCTAATCTTGTACCATCTGATATATGGTTTTCTAAAGCCCAATTAACTGCTTCTTCTACTTCTCTTTCCCAAGCAGTTTTAGGAGTTTCCTGAACTAATTTATAAATACCATTAACAAAATCCTCCCAACCATTTGGGATATCCAGTATTTTTCTTGGACAATATTTTCCAGACCAATCTTGGTGCTTATATACCTTTAATTCTGGGTATGTCTTTATCAAGCAAGCATTTAAAATTTGTGCATTTTGTATTGCTTTTTCAAGATTACCATTTTCGCAGATTTCTATTGATATTGTTTGTGTGTTACCTTTGCCATCAACTCCATCTCCTGCATGCCATGTAATTTCTGTAATAGGTACGGTTTGAGTTATGCTATCTTCATCAACGAAAAAGTGAACTGATACATACTGTTTATCTAAATTTTCTTGTTTTTGCAAATACTCTGCATGTTTTTCATCTCCTGCAGTTGGACTTGTATTTGCAGTGTTGTGATTAGTTATTCCTATTACTTTTTTCATAGGTTTCATAGTTCTTACATTTCTCTTGCCTTTAGGTTTTACAATATCCAAGTTAAAAGGAATATTGCCAATAGTTTTGTCTTTTATAATACCACCGACTACATTTAATTTTTTAATCATTTTCTTTTACCTTTTCCATAGTTATAATAGTTATTTTTATTTAATAAATCTGAAACTCCACCTGCACCTGCAGATGCCATTATACATAATACAAAAGCCTGTAATACATCTGCTTCTATCTGTGCATAAATGCATACTCCTGCTGATATAATTCCTATAATCAGGTTCTGCAGAGGTATGAATTTATTAGGTATTTTGTGTATAAATGCCTTTGTAACAGCACCAAGAGCATAAGTTACAATGGCTACAATTACTACATAAGTTATTTCCATATCATACTCCTTCCTATATTAGAAAGGGAGCTTTCGCTCCCTTTTTTCTTAAAGATCTCCAAATTCATCCCATTTTGCAAGAATGATGTCATCTACACAAGAATAGTCTATTTTTTCATCAAATAGCTCTTTTTCTTCATCTGTGTATTCAGTCTCTTTATCGTCATAAACAAGCATTGACATTGCAACACCAACATCAACATCATCACGCTTGTCTTCTGGTGTATGTTGCCAACAATATTCCACCAAATATTCGATATTGTCAAAGAATGAATTTCCCTTTAATACAGGGAAAAGCTTTTTAGCATTTTCAATCTTTTCTTCTAATTTCTTTTCTGCTTTATCTGCACCATATTCTTCTGTCAATGCTTCTAAAGTGTTTTTTCTAATAACTCCAACGATTTTTTCTTTTACATTCATATCCATGTTTTTTCTCCTTTTCTACAATTTAAACAACTAAAAAAAGCCCTTTAAATGGACTTTAAATTCTGCTTAAAACTAATTAACATCATCAAGAATTTCTTGTACCTTAGGCTTTAATTTCTCAGGTACATCATCAATTGTTTTCTTACCTTTTAGGATAAGAGAAGCATATAGCATTACTAACATTTCAATCACCTCCTTTCCATACATTATTCTTACTATTATCAAAAAAAGTCTATCCATAGCGATTTCCTTTCTATGAACTATGTTAGTATCATTTCTGCAACTTCTGTAATTGCTAATTGTGTATTTACAAGGTCTTCCTTAATTTCTTCAAGGTTTTCCTTTGTTGCTGGTTTTTTCTTTTCTACTTCAATTACTTTTCTCATTACATTACCCCCAGTCCAACTGCTTTTACTGATATCTCCCCTGTTGCATCATTAGATTTTATTTTAACCCTTGTTGCAACTGCATAACTTTCTGCTGTTTTTACTTTGTTTTCAAAAATATGTGCATGTCCTAAGCTATAGCTATTTGTAGCATTTTCCCAAGCTTTATTATCATCGTTTGCATTATTGCAAATCTCTACTAAAACTGTTGCTTTATTATCTATAATACCATCTAAATGAACTTTAACAGCCTTTGGTAAATAATCAACATTAAATGGCTGTGTTTCAAAAAGCAAAGTATCTCCAATCAAAAACTCCTGAATGTTTGAATAATTTTTTGTATTAGAACCATCAGGGTCTATTGTACTTACTCTTAAATATTTTCTCTTACTATCTGTTATATTACTAACTGGAATTCTAAATGTGGCTCCTGCATCTGCATTTGTTACAGTATTTATAGCTGTCCAAGAACTACCATTTTTCTTCATCAAGCCATTTGTAAATACTTGTTTATCTTCTGTAAATTCCTGATTGCTTGCAATTTCTACAGCAAAATTTTGAGCATTATTTTCAGGATCTGTTTGTACTGTAAATTCTACAAAAAATTCATTTGATGTTCTTGCACCTTGAACTGGAGAACTTATTATAGGCTTTCTTGGTGGTGTATTTGTCTTGTTGAATGTCCATGTTCTTATACTTGTTTCTCCTTCTGTATCTGTTGCTATAACCTTAATTGTATGAACTCCATTTTGTAAGTATAACCATCTGTCTGAAAGACTTATTGAGTAGTTTCCACCTGATTGATTTGTAAGTGTTCTTAAAACTTGTCCATCAAGCATTTCTTTAACAGTAAACTTATTATTTTCTGCATCTGAAACTGTATAATCTTTTTGCACTGGACTAACAAAATCACCTAAATTTTTATCAGTGTCAGAAATCAGTGGTGCAGAGTTCAGAATTTCAAGAACGGGACGAAAAGCACAATAGTTGTCAGAATGGGTATGAGTACGGTTACCCCAAGTAGAAGCACTCGAGTACCCTCGCAAAACTCTACGAGCTGAATTTTGAGAATAAGTTTCTTGACACCATGTATAACAATCCTTCCAATGCCAATTATTATTTTCATTTCCTATATTGTATATATCCTGCTCTATTATTCTTGACCATTCATTATTTTTATCATTACTATCTACTCCTCCTGTAAGCGACCTTATTTTGTATTTTTTGCCATCTATCGTTACATTTTTACCAAAAATTAAACCTGCTGAATTTAAATTATCCCATGTAACTTTTGCAACTAAATTTCTATCACAAACAAGCATTTTTTTGCCATTATCCTCTACATAAATAAACTGAAGAGCTTTGCCACTTTGTGTGTTTTCTATACTAATATTTGTTCCATTATAATTTATTAAATTACCACCTTCATCTGTCCTTTTAGGATTAGATGGTTTCGCATAATAATTTCCATTTACTTGTAATGTACCAAGACTTACCTTTTGTCCTACTGTATATCCCATTATTTTCATCTCCTTTTCTTAATTTTTTGTAATAAAAAATAGCCCCCTATTTTAGAGTGCCATCTTTACTATTTCCAAAAAAATATTCTTCGTGTTCTACCTTAATATATTCATATTTTTTGAATATCTTTTTTGCTAAATTAAAACTATTTGAATGCCTTGCATGTCCGAGCCAACTATTTACTCCTTGCTTTAATGTATTAAGTGTAATTATCCCATTTTTATATTTTTCATCCATCTTTTTAATTCTTCGCTTCATTCTCTTTTTTGATAGATTTCTAACTAATTTATGTGTTGTATATATCTTATATCCATAAGCATTAACACCTTTAGATATATATTTGCAAAATCTTGACTTGTTACATTTCCAAGTGGAAGTCCCAAATCTCCTTCAGGAGAACTATCTATTATCTTATCTAATAAATTTAGAAACTTTTTATCTCCTATTTTCTTTCTTAAAATATACTTTAATATATCTCTATCTATAGAGTAAAAGTATTTTTTAACATCCATTTTTAGTATATATCCTTTACCATTTTTATACTGGATATACCTCATAAAGTGTTGCACTTTATCTACTGCTCTATGTGCTCCTTTACCATCTATACAAGCATAAGAAGTGTTTATAAAAACATTCTTGTAAATGTCTCTTAATACTATATGGCAACTAAACTGAACTATTTTATCTTTTATATATGGTGCTGATATAAGCCTTTCTTTTGGCTCATAAATTCTAAACTGTATATACTCACTTGGTCTATAAGTTTCATCTTTAAGACTTCGCCACAAATCAGTTATATTTCTTTCTCTTGCCATATCATATAAGATTGCTTCTTTTCTATATTTTCTGCTTCCTAGTTGAGTTTGTTTATAGCTTATTTTTAAGTTTTCTATATCATAGACTTTTTCATATAGATTAAAAAATTTCGGCATTATGGCATCCTTTCACAGCTTGGCATAATGCCATTATTCATGTGTTTACACTTTATTAAAAAGTGAAGGATTAAAATTCCCTTGAAATTCAAGGTCTGTTAGCATATCCGTAAACATACTAATCGTAATACTTACAAGGCGGGACGAAAAGCATAATTGTTGTTAGAATTGTTATGATTATTGTTATTCCAATTAGAAGCACTCGAGTACCCTCGCAAAAAGGCTTCGTCCATATAACTTTAACCCTTTTTATTTGCTTTAATAAGCCCACCAAGTATTCTTCCAAGTTCACTTATTCTTTCCTGCAGCTGCAATGATTTCTTTTCTGTTATATATTTTTGGTCTCTTGCAATAGAAAAAAGTACAAGTAAGAGTTTTAAATCTGCATCTATAAGAGAATAAAAATAATCCCTTTTATTCTTTACATTATTAGCCATTATAGTGTTTTTTAAGACTCTATAAAAAGCTTGTTTTATTTCTTGGCATAGTGCAAATTTCTCTGATTTTGGAAATTTCATAAGAAGTGGATACACTTCTTTATTTAATAATACTTCTGTTTTTTTCTGTAAAATAAGTTGCTCCATCTTACAAGTCTCCTTAATTAAAGCTATTATTAAATATACACCTTCTTTTGGCTCTCGTCAAACTTTCCAGATATAAGATTTATATCATCTAAAGACTCTATCTTATCCACCACAACATGTTTCATTCCATCTGTATCTATCAAATCTTTAATTGCTAATTGAAATGCGATATTAGAAACATCTGCACTTAAATCTGCAATCTTTTGCATCAAGCCTTCGATGTTTTCTTCATATTTCTTTTTTAAATATGCAATATTATTTAAAATCCTTAAAAATAATGGATTAAACACAGTTTCTGCTCTTGCAGGATCTGTATCTTCTAACATTCTTACTTCTTCAGTATAATCTTCATTTGTAATATTATAATTTGCCATAATTATTCCTTTCTAATATTCATCATCAAATTCAAAAGTAAATCTTATGTTTTCATCTTTTACCTTATTTCCAAAGGTTTTAATTGCACATATTTTACCTGCTTCATCTATAAGTGCCATTTCATTTATTTTAACATCTTTCATATCACTCTCAGGAATATTGACTGTGTATCTTACAGTAGTTCCTCCTATTATTTCTGCAGAAGAAACAGGATATCTTTTAACTTCGTGGAATAAGTTTTCTTGAATTTCCGATGGTGCTTTTATACTCCCATATGAAAGTTCTGCTCCATCTCCAAAAGCTATATGTGTTGTCTTTGGCATACTACTAATTACTCCACTTGTTATTTCAGCTAGCTTTTGTCTTCTATATCTTGTTATTATCCCTTTCATATTGCTTCTCTCTTTCTATAAGCATTTATATTTTTAATGCCACCCAGATTATAACTTCCATCTAATTTCCACATTGTAGATGCTATTAAAAAAACTTCTGTATTTACTACATTTACTTCTTTTAATTTTAATAGCAAACTTTTACTAATTATTTCTTTTCCAAAGTTTTGCTCTAATGTATAAGTTCCATTCAGTTGATAAAAACCATTTAAATAGTGATTTTTGCCACCAAAATTATTATTTGTAAGACTTATCTTCAGGCTTTTTAATTTTATATCAAACAAATTTTTAAATATTATAATTTCTAGTAGCATTATAATTCTATATGCTAAATGGCACGGTCTAAGTTCTTCGATTTGTTCTTTTAAAGAGCTTATTATACTTGTTTCATCATCAAAAAACAGCTGTACTAAAACATCAAAACTATAGTCATTAAAATGTTCTATTACTTTACCATCTCTTTTAGTTAAAAACCTTACAATAGTTTCAATATCACTAACCCTGCAAGTTCCGTTAGTGTTTAGTTTAGATAATATTTTAAACACTCTTTCCCTTTTAGTTCCAACAGGTTTAATATCAAATATTTTTTCATACCTAGAAATTAGTTTATCTGCAGTAGTTATATTAAGTTCTTTTCTAATTTCATTTATATAGCTTTCAAAGACATTTATTTCTATATCTTCAGCTTTTAAAAGGTCTTTAAATGTTTTATTTTCTAACAAATATAAAGGTAACATATTTAAACTATTAACTGCCATTTACAACCACCTCACTTAAATAAAAATATTCATTGAAGGAAGCTGTTATACTTTCTTTAGCACCATTTAACTTATAGTCTAAAATATCTTGTATACCTTCTGCATTAAAAACTATATCTCCCACTTTATAGTAACTAAGTGGCTTTTCTTCATCAAAAATTATAGTTTTTATATACTCGTTTAAATTCTTTTTAATTTCATTTTTTACTAAATTTAAATCGCCTCCTGGTTCTAGTTTAATATCTATTTCTAATCTTATATTTTTAGGTTCTGCAGGTACAACTTCAACATCTGCACCAACTGGTCTAACATTTTCTATATGCTGTCTTACAGCCTTTAATACTTCAGTATCTGGACTATTATATGCAGTAGATAAAAGAATTACTCTTACTGTTCCATTTCCATTTGCAAGAGGAATAACTTTTGCATCTTTCACACCACTTACTTGCTTTGCCCAATAAATATAATGATTTTTATTTCCACTTGTTATTGGTTTTCTTATCTTTTCTAAAATTCTATTTCTAAAACTTTCATCATCTTCTCTATCTGTTCCACCAACTATTTTACTTTCATTAAACACCTCTGAAATACCTTGTAAAGAGCTTTTAAAACCTATTATGGTTCTTTCTTCAGAGTTTCCTACTGCACCACTTGTAATGCACTTGATTTTTGCTATAGCTGTTCCTCCTGCAGGAATAATTACATCTTCTATTACTTCATAAATAACATTTCCTGTGCTTATAAGTTCTGTGCCTTTATAAATAGCTGTTCCTGTTGTTCCAACAATAGTTATTTCACCAACTGCTTTTTTTGCTTCATTTCTTACTTCGCCATATTCTTTTGCCTTTTTATCTAAATTTAAAGAAGTAGCCGAGTCTAAAAACACATCATCTATAATAGTATCAATTTCCATTTCTTTCATTCTAGCAAGTTCAGTTGCAACTGCACTTATATTGTCCATAGCAAAACTACCTTCAATTTTACTGGCATTATTTTCAAGATTTTCTTTCATTCTGTTTTTTATTTCTTCATATATCAATCTCATACCTCGCTTTCAAAACTAAAGCCTTCATAAGCAGTTTTAACATCAAAAGATATTATTTTTCTTCCCTCTAACACTTTTAACTTAAAATTGCTTAATTCTTTAATATACGGATTTACCATAAGTGCTTCTACTATAAATCTTTTAAGTTCCAATTTTACTATGTCATTGTCTCTAACAGTTCCTATTAGTGTATGTATTTCGCTACCAAAGGCATCTGAATATGCTAAAAACTTAAATCTATCTGTAATTAAAGCCTTGTATATCCATATCTTTAAGGCTTCATCTCCATATACAAGATAATTTTTTCCATTTTGAAGCTTAAACTTGTTTTCATTAAAATCAAAAGCATATTCAGTAAATGTCTCAAGTTTATCTTCTGATTTCGTTTCTTTTTTTTCATAAAAAGGAAATATACCCACAGCTTACCTCCTTACTTTTGCTAATACAAAAAAATCATCCATACTTTTCATGCAAATAACTAAATCTCCAGAAAAAAGCTTATGTTCCTTATGCCAATTTTTTAAAAAAGGAAACCACGATGCTATAATAGGACGGTCGCTAAATATACCTTCACTAAAATCTTCTGAAATACCAGTTGTTTTGTATACCTTCTTTGTGATTTTTTGTCCGTTTACTTCTATTGAAAGTGGAGAAGGACTTATAACTCTTGCTATTAAAAGAGTGTTTCCTTCAACCTTTTTAGGTGTTACAACTTCTAATATATCGTTTGCCCAATTACTCATTTTTTTATCTCCTTTTCATCCATTACCTTTTCTAAATTAAGGGTAAGACTCATCTCATGCACTCCATTACTAAAGCTATGGCTATCTGCTTCTATATAATATTTACCTACAATTTCTGTTTCAGGGTCTTTAAGTAAGAGACTTTTACCTGTTACTGCTCTTATATCTCCTAGAGTTTTAACTGTAAGGCTTCTTTTAACACTTTTAAGCATTGCTTTTGCTTCTCCTGTATTTCCCTTACAAGTTTTTTGTACTGTACCATATTTTTTAATTGTTTCTTTATCTTCTATTGTAGATATTACTTTTCCTGCTTTATCAAGCACAAGAACCTTGTTTGTAAGTTCACTCAAACTTATTTTATATGTTACATCTTCTATATTTGCTGTAGGATCTAATAAAACCTGACTATCTAATCCTATTTCATAGACAGAAAGTTTATCATCATCCATTACTGGTATATATTTTTTGCCAGTTGTTTGAGAAGCCTTTGTATATGCCATCATTATTATGTTATATGCATTTTCAGGTAAGCATGCCATATACACATTTACTCCTGTATTTGCAATATTTAAAGTTTCAATTCCCAGTTCATTTGCAACTTGTTTTGCAACTACTTCTGCAGTAGTATCAAAGACCTTTGACAGCTCTGAATTTTTAAGATAAAACATAAAATCAAAGGCAGTATATTTAATTATTCCACCTGATAATGTTTTATCCATATCTATTATTATCCCTTTAAAAATTAGCTTATCTTCATCTGTTTTTAGCTCTACAATACCACCTTCATGAATCGGTTTTAAATTTATGTTGCGAGAAAAATAATAATCTGCATCTTTTTCAGGAATACTGAAACTTACTTTTCTTGCAATACTTCTTAAATCTCCGTCCCAAGATATAGCATTTACAACATTTGTATATTCAAATCCATTAACAATAATCTTCATGGCAACACCAACCTTTGACCAGGATATATTGTAAATTTCTTATTATTTACATTTTTACTATCTATTAAACTCTTATTTGCATTGTAAAGTTCTTTGTATTTACTACCATTTCCAAGTAGTTTTTTAGATATTGCCCACAAATTATCTCCTTTTTTAACAGTATAAGTTTTAGGCTTTGGTTTTTCTGTAGGTCTTTCTTTAAGTCCATTTTCTTTAACTTTTGTTTTCTGCTCAACTGCAGGAACATTCAAAAATCTATATTCACATAGGTCTATTGTAAAATAAATATCTCTCATGCCTTCTCTTACTTCAGGCATAAAATTTTCTATCGCCATTGCTAAATTTATCCCTGACTCTGTTTCAATAACTCTTATTGGTCTATTGCTTTCTTGCCATTTCTTAATCATAGCAACATATTCATCTGCCCCCATAGTAGCATGTTTTGAAAAAGGAGACTTTTCACTTGGGAAAAAACTTCTAAAGGACATTCTTGCAAGTCCTGTATTTCCTATAAGGTTTATCTCCCCTACAGATATTACTTCTTTTTTTGTGTTGTTACTTTTAGTGCTAATTTCTAAAGAAGGTGGATTAACAGGAAGGATAAAACCTTCCTGTCTATTGTTATATGTAAATTCTATTTTCATTTTACACACCTCCTGCTATTTGATGTTGCATTTTTAAATTTCGTGCAAGTGATGCACCTAACTTATCTATATCTGCTTCTTCCCTAATTACAATGCTATCTGCAATTTTAGGAATGTTTACATTTACTTCTTGTTTTTTGTTTGTAATTTTTGGTTCTGTATTTTTATTTTTAGGCATTGGATACACATCTTTTGGTGGTTTAGGCATTCCTGAGCCTTTTGGTTCATCTTTATCCTTACCTTTTCCATTTTTGCCTTTTTTATAATCCTTATCTTTATTTAATCCTGATACTTGGTCTTTAATCCAACTAAATCCACTTGCAACTTTATCAAAAACCCAACCAATTCCTTCTACTATAGGTTTAATAATTCCCCACACAGTTTTAATGGTTGACTGAATTGCAGGGAAAATAAATTCAACTACTTCCCATAAAATTTGAAATGTACTTATTGCTATATCTATTATAGGCTCTATTACAGTCCATGCTGTAGAAAGAATTTCTGCTACTGCTGGAAAAACTGTATCAAAGACTTCTTTTACAAATCCCATTTTAGAACTTATAAAATCTGTAACAGTCTGTATTTTGCTAGATATACCTTCTATTATTGGAGTTATAACTGGCAGAATTGTACTAAATCCATCTCCTAAAATTTTAATTAAACCAATTGTTATTGGCACTGCAGATGAAAAAACACCTAATACTGCACTTGCAATTCTACTGATATATGGTGCTACTTCTAAAATGCTATCTTTTATTTTCGGCATAGCTTTTGTTATAGCACCAACACCAACATTTACTTTATCTGCCATAAACACAGAAAATTTTTCAAAGTAAGGCGATGCTCTATCAATAAATCCTATTACAGTTGATAAAGTAGGTTTTAGATTTTCTGTTATCATAAGCCCCATGTCTGATATATTACTTTTAAGCTTACCAGTTATAGTAGACATTAGTCCTGCACCAGTTGTTGCTAATTTTTCACTAGCACCACCATAAAAATCACTTAAATCTCCTGCAACACCACTAAATCCTTTACTTTTAAATTCTTCTGCAGAAACTTTAAAGCCAAACTCTTTTAACCTTTCCATTTCTCCCATTTTTGCATCAGCAAGAGCTTCGATTGCTTGAGATATATCTTTTGTACCACCACTTGCAGCTGCCATATCTTCAGCAAGCTTAACAAGGCTCATAGCTTCTTTAGTATCTCCACTTGCAATTGCTATACTGCGAGAGCCAGCTTGAATGACTTCTCCAGTTTCAAAGGGAGTCGCATTTGCATTTTCTCTTAAATCTTTCATAAAAGTTTCTGCTACTTCTTTAATCTGCCCTGCTCCCATATCTTTATTTGTAGCACCTATAAAATGCTCCATACTGACCTGTTGCATTTCTAGTTTCATTCCCATTTGAATACTTTTTCCAAGTCCTAAAGTAGCTATTGTAACTGGAATTGCAATAGTTTTTAAAAGTCCACCGAGTAGACCTTTAATTTTACCAATGCCATATGCGACCTTATCTTTTATACCAATAACAGGCTTTGCTGACATCCTTGAAACAGCCTTAATGTTACTTTTAATTTTTCTAATTTTTGATTTTGTCATATCTTTAATAGCTACTGCTTTTACTAATTTATTACGAAGTGGAGTCATTCTTTTTACTAATTTTTTCACTTCTTTATTAGCTCTACTTGTATTTACCCTTACTTCTCTTTCTTTGTCATAAGCCTTTTCCATAGCCTTTTTAGTAAGTGCTACATCTTTTCTAAAACTGTTTTGCTCTTTTTTAACATTTTGCAAGACGGCTGTAACATTATCTTTAATGCCTATTGCACCTTTTACTCCCATATATTTTCTCCTTTCTAAAATCTATCTTGTAAGGCTTTCTAAAAAGTTATCTCTTTCTTCTTTTGCTAAATGCATACTTGCTATAAAAAAAGTTCTTTCTTTATATGTTAGATTTAACAGGTATTCTAGACTAAAGCCTTTCTGCAGATAATAGTGGATCATATATGCTAAACCATCTTGCTTTATTAGTTTTTTTCAATTTCTACTATATTTGCTGTTTTAGATCCTGGTGTTATTCCTGAAAGAGTTAGTATAGTTTTAATAATGACTTGTCTTTCGTGATAATCAAAGATGTCTACAACATCTGTATATTCTTTGATTGTCCCTTTTTCTTTAAGCTCCACAGCTAATTTTTTAAGGTCTGGCTCACATACTCCTATATAACAAGTGTATTCGTCTGCTTTTTGACTTTCTTCAACATCCATACACTCTATTATTTCAGCTTTAGTTAAATTTCTAACTTTAATTTCTGTATCCATACTAGGAATATATATTGTCTTTGTTTTTCTTTCCTTTTTAGACTCCAGTCTTTCTTCTGCCTTTTTAATAAAACTATTAAAGACTGCATCTTTATTTTTATCCATCTTCTAAATTACCTTTCTATAATATTTCATCTAAAATCTGTATATCTGTAGGTGTAAATCCACCTGTTACTTCTTCTTCTATTAGTTTACCTTTTTCATAGTTAAACAGTGGGATTTTATTAAACCAACAATTTCCAAGAGAATATCTGCTAATTTGTCCATCCCTTGCATTTGGATCATGAAGTTTAGCAATAATTTCAACTCTTACATCAATTCCATTTTTCATGTCCTTAAGATACTTATTCCATCTATCATGGACTTTTTTAATTCCAACAGTAAAATCTCCTTTTAAACCTGTCATTGATGAGTCAACAGAAACACCAAATTGAACATCTTCTCTATTCATTTCAATATTTGCTTCTATTTTAGAAAGTTCAAAAACTTTATCTCCGTCTATCCACACTTCTCCGTATGTCCCTCTAAGAACCTGATTTCCTCTTATTTTATCCATATCTGCTCCTTTCTATAGATGATTTACCATATCTAAATCTTCCATCGCATCTACGAACTTAATATTTCCTTTTATGAAAACACTAGAGCCAGTATTTGCTTTCTTTAAATCAATTTCTTTCATTTTGCTTGTGTCTTTTCCTTGTTTTTCTAGGAACAACTTTTGTGCTTCCACATCTATGGAAGAAATATTATCGTGAGATTTGTCTAACACATCTCCTTCAAGCTCCTTATTGTAAGCATTTACTGCAGAAACAAAGGCTTGCTTATTATCATAATCATTTCTGTATTTGCCAATATAGAAGTCTTCAAAAGTGCTTCTAATATCATCATTATACAAATCGACACCTTCCACAATTTTGATTTTTCCAAAGTCTTTTCCTTTTTCTGTTGTAAAGCTAACAAAAGAATTGACACCACGACCTATTTTGTAATTTTCTCCATCAAAGATAATTACAAGCTCTCCTTTTTTAATTCTTTCATCTGCATCAAGTACATTATTCATGCTTAATATATCTGTAAGTACAAAATATGTAGATGATCTTGAAAGTGGTAGTCCTGCAAAAACTCCTGCAATTCTACTGCAATATTCAGCTGTATTAAATACAGTGTCAGAAACTTCACTTTTAATATTTTCTGAAGTAAAGTTTATAATGCCTTCATTATCACTTCTTGAATTTGGTAAAACTGCCTTAAATGTTTTTTGTTTTGCTCTTTCTTCCTTAATCCAAGCAGAAAGTGTTAGAACTTCTTCAGGAGTTGCTTGTGGCATTGTTAAATAGTTCCATTTTAAAGGTTCTAATTTTTTAAGTGCCTCATTGACTGCCTTATCCTTTATATTTATAACTATTACTTTACTTGGAGAGCCCATGTAAAGTAGTTTTAAATACTCATAAGTTCTTTTGCTAATTTTAGTAAAATCTACATCAGAAATACTGTTATAGATAACTTCATCAAAAGTATCTTCTGTATTATCTCTAATAATAATGGCAACTATACCTCTAGCACTTCTCTCGATTGCTGTTACCCCTTTAGTTTTAAATTGTATATTTATTTTAGGTAGCCCTCTCATATTTGCTCCTTTCTATTACTCTGTTACTTTTTTAATTTCTAGATTTTCCATAAGCAGAATATCGCTTTCTTTTTCCTTAAGTACATAGGTGCTTTTAAAAGAAAAACTATAATGTAAAATGCTATCTGAGATTTTAATATTTGCTTCTAAAACATTTATATTAAATGTTTTGCAAGGAATATTAGGTCTTAAAGCTCTATCTATCTTTTCTCCAAGCATCATATATTCTGTAGAATTAAAAATATCTTTAATATATGCTATATCTACAAAATAAAGCTTACTTTCAAGATTTATACTTTCGGTTTCTATTTCAAGTGGTTTAATTGAAATATAAAAATATTCGCTTAACTGTTTTGTATCCTCATCTTTTTCAAAGACAATTTCTATATCCTTTACTTGGTTAAGTGCTTTTATTAACCCTTTCTTTACTTCATCATACATTACAAATCATTCTCCCTTATAAAGTTATCTATCCATCTTTTTAAAAACGGATTTAATTTGTTTTGAAGTAGGCTCATGGATATTTCAAGCATGTGTACTCCTTCTTTATATCCACTTTTTCCTGTCCTATGTCCATATTCTACAGGCTCTGCATATTCAACATTGTTGTATACTTCAATATATATCTCTCCGCCTTTTCTCTTTATTTTTCCTACTCTCCAACCATTTCTAAGTCTATTTGTTACTCTTGGTGTTCTTTCTTTCGTCTCACCTTGCAGTTCATATCCCATTTGAAGCACTAACTTTTCTAATTCTTCAGGATATTTTTTATCTATCATTTCTTTAAGATTTTTTTCAAGTTCATTAAGACCATTAATATCATAGTCGCTCATGCTCTTTCCTCTCTTTTAAGTTTTACTTCAATATGGCTTTCAGGATATAAAAAACTTTCTCCTGCAATCATTTCATAGCTTGTATTTCCTCTCATAACAACTACTGTATCATTTGCCTTTATCTCTATATCAGGACTTGCAAAAATCTTATATTCAGAGGCACTTGTATAAAATGCTCCCTTGTCAGACAGCTGACTTATAGACTTAATAGAAAGACTGCAAGGTTCATTTTCATAAACCTTGCAACCTTTTTTTCCTTTTAAAAAAATAGTTTCTCCATCTACTTTAGTTTTTTTAGGACGAAACACTGTCATCTTATCTAAATATGTACTTTTTAGTATTTCAGCTTCAGTCATTCTAAACACCTCTTTTCGGTAGTTTTAATCTTCTGAAAGAATACATCCTTGTTTTAAAATCATCAAAAATAGAGACATTACTGTCTCCTTTTTTATATGTTATCGTTGTATCTCCTCTTTTAATTTGGTCTACTTCTTTTTCAGTTTTAGTAAGACCTTCAGCTTCTATTTTTTTAAGAGCCATATCATAGATTAAAAAATCAGCTTCCTCTGGCACATTTTCTAAGTTACAAAAATTAAGGAAAAATTGAATAGCACTGCCTATGCAAAAATCTATCTCTTCATCAAGGTCTTTAAAATCTTTTTTATTTATCTTTGCCTTTAGCCTTTTTGCCAGTTTCTTCTTTCTTTCCTCCGTCATCTTTATTACCTTCGCTTTCAGGAGCTTTATTTTTTAGTTCTTCTATTTCAGCTTTCAAACTTTCATTTTCACCCTTTAAAGCTTTGTTTTCCTTTTCTAAACTTTCATTTTCCTGTTTTAAAGCTTTAAGCTCTTCAATAGAACCTTCTTCTACTTCAGGTTCTATCTCGTTTCCGTCTTCATCTAGTCTTTTATAGCCAAGAGCTTCAAGTTTTTTAGCTTCATCTTCACTTTCAACTGTTTTTACAACATTTAATCTTCCTAATTTCATTTTCTTCCTCCTACTTTACATTTACAGCAATCGCACCATATTTATTTTCTAAAACCCATAAATCATGGAACTTACGATAATCTGTAGACCAAGCTCTTGCATCTTGATTAGTTTCAGGATCGAACACTCTAATTTTATCTGTTTTATTTACAGCAATTGGTGCATTTCTATGGCAAATAATCCAGTTGATTTCTTTTGCATCAGATGTTTTAGCAAATCCTCCTGCTTCTTGTCCAGTTTTTCCTGTTCTAAATTCATACTTTGTAAACATTCTAGCTGAAGGTACTTTTTTGATCGGATATTGATTATCTAGCACCTGCACTTTTAACTCCACATCTCCTTGCTTAAAATCTCCCACAGAAAGTCTCTTTGACATATCTTTATTAAGCATTAAAAGATTAGCAATGTTTCTGTTTATAGTTATTATTAAATCGCCCTCACCAAAAGCATCTTCTACTAATGCAATATCTTTATATAGTTCTTCAAAGATATTTGTAGCTGTAATAGTAGCTCTTCTTATTCTTCCATGTTCTTGTGCTATGGATGCTATAGTGCTATATCTATAAGCATCTATTTCAGGAATAACTTTTGTTCTTTGGAATTCTCCCATAACTTTTCCTGCAGTTACAATAAAGTTTGTTTCATCAACTTCATTTTCATCAAGATTAAATTTTCTGCCTCTATCTTGAGTAAGTTTTCTTGTTTCAAATCTTAAATCTACAGCACCGTTTACAAAGCCATCATTTCTATCATAATCAGCTAACCCATCCATAGTCATTACTGGAATTTTAACTTCATCTCCACCATTATATTTAACAAGCTTGTCATTTAAATCCATCCAACCACTTGTTAAACCTTCAACTGCTGCTTTGTCTAATTCAGTATTTAATACTGCAATGCTTTCTTTTGTTAAACTCATTTTTAAAATCCTCCTCTAACACTATCTGCTATTTCTTTTTTAATAGCATTATTACTTGCACCAGAAGTACCTAAACCTTCAGGTGTTTTCCCTCTTAATTTTTCTTTTACAGCTAACTCTAAACTATCCTTAAAAACTTTAATAACAGTTTCAATAGATTTTTCCATATCTTCTTTGTTTGTTACATTTACAAGCTCTACAAGTTCAGTAGGGTAGCCATCTTTTGCTAATTTTAAAGAAGCTACATTTTTAAGCTTCATTTTAGTAACTTCTGCTTCTGCTTTTTCTTTTGCCTCTTCCATCTTTTTAAGTTCAAGATCTTTCTTTTCTGCTTCACTAAGTTTTTCAAGCTTCTTTTCTTCTTCTTGTTCCTTTTTCCATTTTTCTTTTTCAGCCTTTAGTCTTTCTTCAAAGTCATCTTCTTTATCTTCCTTACTTTCAGCATTTTCAGATTCATCTTTTTCATCTTCTTTTTCAGAGGTTTTTTCAGACTCATCTTTTTTGCTTTCAACAAAAAGTCCTTTTAACCATGAAGTAAATTTAGTCTCTTCTTGGTTATTTTCTACATTAGCATTAACATCTTTTTGTGTATCATCTACACTTGCATTTACATCTGCATTAGCATTTGTATTTTGTTCCATTTTGAAACTCCTTTCTTTTTTTTGCAATATAAAAACACCCCCTTGCAGGAGTGCCTAAAAAATTATATTTAAACGGTTTTTAAAACCTATTTAAAACTATGGTGTTATTTTATCTAAAATCCCTTCACAAAGAAGTCCAAGTTCATTCGGTTCATAATCAATGTCAAAACCAGAATCCACAAGTTTGTTTCCAACTTTATCATCCATATCTATTATTTCATCATCAGTGTAAAATAATTTTACTTTTATTCCAAGTTCCTTTAATAAGTTTTTTTCTGTTTCATTAAACGATATTCTTTGCATAATTTACTTGACTCCTTTCTTTTCTAATTTTTTTCTTATCTTTTCAGATGTTTTCCAACCTGTTGTAAAATTGTGATTTTCAGGATTTATATTTACTGTTACTTTTCTTCCAATATACCTTTGACTAGGTCTACCATCTTCATCATATCTTATTTTTTTTACTTCTAAAGGATTTTCAACAGCATCTATAACATCTGCTATTAAAAAGCCCCTTTGTTTATTCCTTATTTCAGAATGTTTAGTTATATATATATCCATTATACCATCTTTAGTTTTACATTTCAACGATGGACAATCTTTTAAATATGCTTCTTTCCATTCTTCCATTGTCATGTTTTTATCAAAAGGCTTAACATCTTTACCATCTAAAATAGCATTATCAAAGTGTGCTCTAGTTCCACATATACAGTGTGGATGAAGTGGTGGAAAATTAACAAGTGGCTCTGCATCTTCTATTTTTATAATAACACCATTTAAGGATGCACAATCACAAGCAAAACCTTTTTCAACAGTTCCAAGATATACATACTCTTTAATTCCATTTGCAATATATCCTTGTCTTTCTCCTTCATTACTAAAATATTGGCACTGATTTTGAACTAATCTTTCAACTACATCTCTTGCAACTCCAGTTCTTTTTTGTAACTCCATTGTCATCTTTTGAACGCTAGCTCCACTCATAAATCCTTTCGCTAGTGTTTCCCTTATCTTTTCGTTTAGAGTGTCTACATGCCCCCAGATACTTTGTGAAAATGTTTTTTTAGCCCACTTATGCTTAACTATAAGGTCTATCGCTCTATCAGACAAATTGTCCACCGCAAAACTTACTCCGATTGCTTTTTGAATGTCAAAAGAGCTTCGGATAAAGCTATTTTGCACTACTTCTTTAAATTCCTTTTCCATAGCCTTATTAGTTTTTACAGCAAGTTCTGTATAACTAGCATAAATATCTGCAAGGAGTTTTTCCTGTCTTGAAAGTCTTGCTTTTGCAGATAATATATCAAGTTCTTTTAAAGTTTTACTATCAGCACCTTCTTTTTCAATTTCTTTTAAATAGTCTTTAAGGGACATTCTAAATGCCTTAAATTCACTTTCAGATATATATTTTTTAGCTTCAGCAATAGTCATTTTGTTATCTGTTGCGAACCTACTATATATAGCATGAATTTTATCTTCTGTATCTTTTGCCACCTTATCAAAATAATTAAGCATTTTATCTGCAATTTCATTTTCTATTTTAATGTCCTCTTTCATATGATTTTTGCCATTTTCAAAAAGTTCTTTATTTATTTCCTTTTTACTCTTTTTAATGCTCATTATGTTCTATCCCTTCGATATCATCATAATCTTTTACTTCTTTTTCATTTTCTTTAGATAATTTTTCAATTTCAAGGTTTACATCATCGATATTTGGAAGCATTCCAAGTTTTGTTTCTTGGGATAATTCTCCAGACAGCATATTTATTATTTGTGCAGTTTCTAAAATATTTTGTGGTTTATTTCTTCTAAAGTTTATTTCGATATCCATATAATTAAATTTTCCAAAAAGATTTAAAATATTAGTTATAAGTTCTAATCTTCTTTGAAGTCCTTTTTTAAACTTTCTTTCTTTTATGGCTGTTGTTTGCTCTAAAGCCCAAAGTTTATAACTTATTGCAACACCACTCATATTCCCACCAAACTTTTCATCTGTTATATTAGGAACATTCGTAAATAAATGTATATCATCTCTTACTCTATTTTTATAATTTTCTATGGCAGTATCATCTACAGTTTTAAGTAGCCAGCTTATTTCTCCACCATTATCTAAAATTACACATCTATCTTCTTTCATTTGCTTTATTTCTGCATTGCTTACCTGTCCTAATTTAGATATTGTAAGAATTGCATCATCGTTATATTCAAATAAATTAGCTGTATTAGATTGCACTTTATTATATGCATCTATTAAGCTTGTAACTCCTTCAAAGTCTCCTTTTCTCTCTTCATTATTTATGTACTCCACAAAAGGTACATCCTTAAAGTAGTGTTCCCTTTCTTCTATAAATTCTAATTTGTCCTGCTTATATTTATAACATTTAACACTAATATCATCCCAAAATTCAACTTTGTAATAACTTTCTTTAAATAACTCTTTTATCTCAACAAATCTTAATACACCAAGTATTTCTTTTTTATCTGTAGATCTAATCATTATTATTTCAGATGGTTTTATTAAAGCAAATCTTATCTTTGCCATTTCATCTATGTACATCATTTCATAGGAACTACCATATATGCTTATGTTTTTGGCAATCTCCATATTATGGTCTTGCTCATCAGCATAATCATAAATGTCTTGGATTATATCCATAAACTTTTCATCAAGACTTGAATAAACAACAGGTCTTCCAATAAAATATCCTGTCATAGTATCTGTTATATATTTAGCTATATTATTAACAAGTCTATTATTAGGAAGATTTTTATCAAGTCTTTCTCTATTTAAAATTTCATGTTCTCCCTCATAATACTTTTTTAACTCATTATATTTAGTATTATTTATATTGTTTTTTAAAATCTCTTCTAAAGCTTTTTTATCAAGTTTTAAAAAAGTTTCTTTTTCCATAAATATAACCATTTTTTATTTCTCCTATAATCCTAAAAGGCTCTTTTTAAGAGTTCTAAATTTCTTCGTATTTTTAGCAAGTGTCCTTGCACCTTCAAGGGCATCAGCTCCATCATCGTGGGTTCCGAGTGGAAAATGCAGTAGCTGTTCTATTAGCCTTTTATGTCTTTTGTTAAATTTTATGTATTTATTTTTAATATCTGGCTGAAGTGTTTCAATTCTCATAGTTTTATCTTTATTTTGATTTACTTCTTCAAGTGGAAGATATATGTTTCTTCTTACACTTTCTTTTGCAAGTTCTTCTTTTAAGAACCACTGGAACTGGTTTGTTTCTGCTCCAAGCTTTTTAAAACCCCTTCCATAAGTATTTCTTAAATATATTTCAGTTTCTATGGTGTCATTTATAATTCTGTCAGGATGCCTTCTTTCAATATCTGCTAATACAACATACATATATCCACTTTTTATAGATTTAGCAACAGTTACTATTGCACTAAAGTCAGACTTTTTAGTTTTTCCTAAAGACGGATCTAGAAAACCAAAGAAATTAAAATCAGGATTTTTAAAATCAATTTCTGCATCATTATAGTATTCTAGCCATTCTTCATTAAATATACAGTCATCAGGATTTATCGGTTCATTCTGTAATTCTGAATTAAATGCAGAATCTCCATCAGATACCCTTATAACCATAAGGTCATAATAGCTATTTTTTTCTTCCCATAAAACTTCTGTACCTGCAAGCATTTCTTCTTTATGGTTTTCAAAAAATTCAAAAGCATCTTCTTCTCTATTATCATTATCTAGCTCTGTATAAATCTTTTCCCAATCATCCCACAATTTAGAATCCGAGAATTTCATAACAGCTTTATATTTCTTACACTTATATCTTGGATTGTTTAAAACCTTTGCAAGTAAACTATCATAATGTAATAATGTTCCAATATAGATAATATCCGTATAATAATCTCCTGCTTTACTGACTGCCTTTGTAAACCAATTTTCTAATTTTGCTCTTTGCTCTTTAGTTCTAACAAGTTCATCGTTTTCGACATCATCTAAAATAATAAGGTCTGGTCTAAAGTTACGATGCTTTCTTCCCCTTATTTTCTTGCCACTACCTATTGCCTCTATCTTTATTCCTGTCTTAGTTAAAATTACATTATTTCTCCAAACCTTACCTTCAAGGTTTCCAAAGTCTTCAATTATCCTTTCATTTTCTTCAAACTCAACTTTTATATTGTCAAGAAAACCTTCAGCTTGATCACTACTGTCTGAAATAATAATTGGATAATGCTTATATTCATATAAAACTGCATGTATGCTCCCTTTAAATGTTAAAGTTGTACTTTTAGCATGTCCTCTAGGTGCAGCAGTACCATATCTACTTCCATCTTTTAAAGATATTTCTTTTGCAAGCCTAGATGTAAGTGGGTACATTCCCTTTAATACACCTTTTTGCCATATATCATCTAGTTCTTTATGAAATGCTGGAGATGGTTTTACAAAATAATGTGGAAAATATGCTCTGCCAAAAAACTCCATATCTACAGCACCAAGCATTTTTCTTATTCCATTTTCTCCAGTTAGTTTTTCTCCTGCTTCATAAAGCTCTTTTATTTTTACCTTTTCATTAGTATCAAGCTTGTTTAAATGCCTTTCAATTAGCTTTTTAAGGTTATTCATTTCATCTTTTTCAAGGTCTTCATTATCACTTAATTCTTTTCTTTCAACATCTTTAAATGCTTCTAAAAGAGAATTTACTTTTTTCTTTTTTCTTTTAACCACTTTAATCATCTCTTTCTATTTTTATAAAGAGCCTTTATTTTCGTTTTTAAGCCTTAAAAATATTTTTTACCTACAATTTACCGAGTTTTAGTTTTAAATAAAATTTGAACGGAGTTAAAAGGTTTTTAAAAGGGTATAAAAATATATAAAAGGTATCAAATTTTTATCTTTATTTTAAAACTAAAAAAAGACATGGCTTCGCCACCCAGACTTTTTACAAAAAATCCAGTTAAAACCACATCTTTTTATTCAGCATTTAAAATCCATAAGGCGACATCAATCAAGCTCTTACTTTTTTTAAACTATGTTTTTGTTAGTTTTAATTCTCAACCACACCAAGTGTTAGTTTTCTTTTCTCGCCAAGTAAATCAATTTCTATTTCAGCAAATTTCTTGTGCGAGTCTATCTTAATTATCTTTGCTAAAAACTTTTTTAAGACACCATCTACTACTTCATATTTATCTTTTTCCAATCTTATTTTAGTTGGCTCTTTTGCTAAATCTGTAGATAGTAGTCTAATCCATTCTTCTTCGATAAATGATAGTCTTACAGGTTCACTATCAGACCTTAATAGCCTTACTACATTTTCTATAGCTGTAACTTTATAATAGTTGTCTGCATTATAGTCCATATCTAAAAATACATAACCCTTAAATGTAACTACTATTTCTTCATCCCACTTTCCTTTTAGCCTTTTATATTTTAAATGTTTTGGAATTAAAGCCTTTATTCCTTTTTCTTTTAATCTGTCTGCTACATAATTTTCTTTACCTGTAGCAACTTGTAATACATAAAGCATTTCAAATTCCTTTCTATTTTGTTATAATACTTCCATCAGAATATTTTGCTGAAACACATATGAAAGGAGGTATCTGTATGACTGAAGTAATTTCTTTTGATAGTCTAAAAACTATTATTTCTAATTTAAAATCTAATGATATAAAATATTTGATTTTTGGTACTAACCCTAAAGAAACTTCTACTTTTATAACTTCAAATAATCAAAAACCAACTTCTTTACTGGTTAGATTTCTAATTAAATCTTCTATCGGTAGTTTTTATTTTTCTAAAACCATAAGCCTATCTGATGAAGATAAAGTAAAAGAAATAAAAGAATTTATAGCTAATTTAAATTTAATCCCACTAGATATATATTCAAAAAACTCTATTATAAAAATCAAATAATTCTATCAAGCCACTTTTACAGTGGCTCTTTTACTTTTTTCATAACAAATTCCTTTCTATAAATCTCCTGCAGTTTTCTTTTCATTTAGAAATTCATTTACCTGTTTATATAGTTCAGGTTTTTCTTTTTTCATTAGTTCAAATACAAGTGATTTAACTGCATCAAGTGCTGTATCAAATTCTTCCTGATTTTGTAGTTGTATTCTTTTCTTATATGCTGTTGCTCTTATTAAAGCACTTGTTTCTTTAATAAGTTTGTCTACAGGCATTTCCTTTAAATCTTCGTCAGACAGTGTAGATAGTGCATTTAAAATGTGATTACTAGAAAGCCTTATTAGTGCCTCTGATGTATCTATATCAGGATATCTATCCATTTCATCCATAAGAGAATTAAAATTGGTCTGTGCCACATTTAGCATTTCTACTGTAGCTCTATATTTTTTAGCATAAGTACATATTGCCATTTGGCTCATGCTTTCTCCATTTGCCTTTAAAAATTCCACTATCTCTTTATATGTATGTCCTGATAGAAGCATTTGCTCAACTGTATCTTTAAGTGCAGGTTTTAATTTATCTACTTTACCGATTTTTCTCCTTTTACTCATACCTACACCTCAATCATGTTATCTTCTATCCCACCATTTAAAAGTCTTAATCCCTTACCACTTAACTTAGCTTCTATTACTTCTATATCTGTATCTGCAAGAATTACTTTTTCTCTTGTTTCTGTATGTCTTAAATTTATATAATCTTCTTCAGTCAAAAAATTGATTGACTCTATAAATTCACTTTCTGTTATATCTTTAAAAACAGTAGCCACTGAATTTAATCTTGTATATTTAGTGCTTAATATATTTAATGTTGCAAGAACCTTCCCATTTGTTTTTATAAAATTACTAGCTTTTATTCTCTGTTTTAATTCTTTTTCATTCATTTCGTGCAGTCCCTTCCTATAAGTTCTATTAGCATTTTTTCTATATTTTCAAGTTTCCTGTCTTGCTTACTTATTTCTCTTAAAAAATCATCTTTAGTTATATAATTTTCTCTAATTGTTTTTATATCATTTCTACATTCATCAAAATCTTTTGTGTGTCTTTCTGTAGGAGTGTAATTCTTTTTAATAGTTTCAATATCTGTTTTTATTTCAGATATATCCTTTTCATTTTCATTTTTCTCTACAGTGTTTTTTTCAATCTGATTTAGCTTTTCTTCTAGCTTGTCTACCCTGCTAAATAAAGCCACCTTTATCAAATATGTTAAACTGCTTGTAATTGCTCCTATTATTAAAACTACTGTCCACCATGTTCCATTATCAAAATTCATATTCTTTTTTCCTTCTTAAATTCTCATGCTCAAAATTTTGTTTTAATCTTATTTGTAATTTATATTTGGATGATAACAAAAAAAAGTGAAGCATACTTAAGAAATATTTCTTAAAAACGCTTCACTTTTCTAATAAACTAAACATGCTTATTTGATTTTTAAAAACTTCTTTATTTTCATCTATATCTTCATCTCGGTACTCTTCGTCTCTATCATCATACACTATATCCCTTATCCGTCTTTCTGTTAATCCATATTGTTTTGAAAGCTGGCTTATATTATATCCATTATATGCTTTCTTAATCCGTCTGTTTCTTGCTACTGCTATTACTTTATCTTCTTTTGCTATGTATATTGTACTTCCTCCACAAAGCCTTACGAGATGAAGATAAGTTTCAATCCCTATAATTTCTGCAAATTCTTTTTGCTCACCACTTAAGTCATTAGTAGTTATTTTATTAAGTTCTTCCATAACAGCATCACCCCTTTTTATTTTTGGCATATTTCACATATCTTTTAAGTGCTTCTATTAGCTTATTACCCTTTTCATAGTTTATCCACCTAAAAGGCTCTTCATGGCTTACTGTCATTTTAAGTTCTTTATTTATAATGCCAACTAATCTTTTCCCTACTGTAACTTTACTTTTTTCTAAATCTAAACTTTCAAGTTCATACATAAGTCTCCATGCTTTCTTTTTTTGTCCATCAGTCATCATGTCTGGCACTTTTTCTTTATCTGCAAGAAAGCTAGAGAGTCTATCTACTACTTCATTTGCCTCTAGGTATGTTAGGTCATGGAGGCTACCTACACCTGCTAGTGCATATAAGTCTTCTTTGTCCATCTTTAATTTAGATGCTATTGCAAACATTTTCTTAATCTGAAAGTTTTCAATTTTTTTAACTTGTTTAAGCATTTAAACTCTCCCTTCTCATTTCTTGCAGTGCTGTTACTTAACCTTCTGAAGGTCAACTTCATACCAAAATGTATCTTTCGTTGTTAAACTAGCTCCTACTTTTACAATCTTATCTTCGTTGTATTTTTTTAGTATATCTTTATTTATACTTTCTTCCACTTTTATGCAATCTTCCATATCATTGTTTCTAAGTTGTTTTATTATAGCTTTTTTCTTATCTTCTCCTCTTGGAATGCTAACACTTTGACTTTTTCTAAATCCAGTGCTTCCAAAATTAAGCTTTTTTGTTTTCCCATCTATCTCAGATTTATTTTTTGTTACAAATTTTTTAATTAGTTTTTCATTTTCAGAGATTTTTTCTTTATGGATCTGTGCCACTGTATTATGCTCTTTTTTAATATCATTTATTTTTATATTCATATCTCCTTCAATTTCAGAAATTCTAATTTCACATATTGCAATTTCTTCTAAGGCTTTATCTACATCTTCCCATGTTTCTAATCTAGCTTCATCTTCAATTCTTTTTCTCGCCATTTTTTAACCTCCTAAACTAGGACAAATACAATCCCACTCATAATCATCAAACTTCATTTCAACATCTTTTACAATTTTACCTTTAATAATTTCAATATCTTGATTAAATTCCATACCTTTCTCAAAAGTATAAATTTTTAAATCTACATCGTATTTTTTAGAGATTTTAGATAATTCTTCAACATTAACAGCCCAAGAAAATTTTACATCAAGCATTAAAATTGGTTTTTCTCTTTCCTCATTTAAAAAACACATATCAATTTCTATTTGCTCTACAAAGCCTCTCGTAGTACCTTTTATATAAAAATGATATGCTTCATCAGATAGCTTAACACTATATGACTCATCTAATTCTAATGGTTCTAATACATTCCCTATAAAATCTACTTGTTGCATTCCTTCAAGCACAAATTTTTTCAAATTATCTTTTGTACCACGAACTTTTAAAGTTCCTTCAGACCAATTTGGCATTTCAATAAATTCTCCTTTCTTTTAAAACTACTTCCCACTCTGCTTTTTTAATATGGACTTGTGACCATCATCGGTAGCATTAAGAAGTATGCTTATAAAAGCATATCTTCATATTTCTTTTTAGTTTCAAGGACTTTATCTGAATAATTAGTATTATAGACTCCCTTATCCCATAATTTTTTGGCACCTGACTGTCCCATGTTATATGCCATTAAGACTTCTTCTTCCGTGCTATATTTACTAAATAAATTTTGTAATATTAAAGCCCCACATCTAATATTATCATTTGCATCTAATAAATTTTTAACCTGCAGTGTCTCTTTTAGCCAATTATGATTTACTCTATTTATCTGCATAAGACCATAATCCTCAGTTGTACTTATTGCTTCTTTGTTAAATCCACTTTCTGTATCTATTAAAGCCAGTATAAATGGATAACTTATTCCATAATCTTTAGATATTAAATATAGAAATTCTTGTTCATCTTTATTAAGTGGTATATCTATAGCCTTAAAATCTATCATATAATCTGAATAATATTTTACTTCAGCTTTCATTTCTGTTTCTGAATTTTCTATATATGCAACTTCACTTATGCTTATTTCTCTTACTTTTGTTGGCTGTGGAGTGATTAAATCTTTTCCTATTTCAAAAGCTTTAAATACTCCTAATACTAAAAGTCCTATAACTAATATTGTTGCGATTACATCGCTTAATTTTTTCTTTCTTGTTTTCATTTTTATCTCCTATTCTAACTTACTAATCCTGCACCAAGACCCATTCCCATACTTACTGCCATATTTTTAAGTCCTGCTAAACTTACATCTTCACTACTAACTGCATTGTTATATACATTTACTGCACCTCTAAGTCCCCATTTGCTTTGGCTTATGCCATGTAAGAATTTAATAACTCCATCTTCTGTAACTTTGGGAAACATAAGCTGTATATCTTCTTTTTTAACCTTATCAGTTGTGTAATGTTTATTAAGTCTAATTCTGCTAAATATCTGTGCAAATCTTGCCTCTTGTTTTCCTAGCATTTTGTTATATACTTCTGTGTTTCCTATAAGCACAATGCCTGTTCCCTTACTTTCTAAAATGTCGCTTGGATCTGCTAAAGTTCTTATTTCTTCTAGTGCTCCCAATTTTAAATGTTGTGCTTCATCAATTATTATAATTTTATCGTTAGTTTCAAGCTTTTCTTTTATTTCTAAAATAAGGTCTAACTTTGGCTTTTTTTCATTTATTTTTAATGCTCTTGCAAGGAGTTTTAAAAGGCTATTTAAAGTTCCACTGCTCGGTGTTGCTTGTATATATATTGTGCTTGTTGGATTTTCTTTATAGTATTTTTCTGCTCCTTTTGTTTTACCTATTCCTGCATCTCCGTGTGCTACTATCATTCCTTTTTCAAAGTGGCAGAATTTTATTAGCTTATAAATATCTTCACTTATAGATGTTGGAATATAACCATTTAATGCTCTGTACTGATTTTTAAGTGCTTTAGCTTTTTCTTGTGCCTTTTCTTCCTCCAGTCTTAAAAACTCTTGCACCTTTGCTTCTATTTCAGAAGGATTACCTCTTTCATACTTTTCGTTTCTCCACTGTGAAAGTGCTGAAGAACTAACTCCTATCATTGGTGCTACCTTACTTTGACTAATATTATTACTTTCCATAAATTCATTTAGCTTTAATATTAGTGCTTTGTTATACTCTACTTTCATTTTAATTACCTCCATATTTTTTTATTTAAAATTACTTGTTTTGAACATTTTTAAGCATCTTATCCATATCTATTTCATAATCGCTTCCATAAACTTTTGTTACTTTTTCTACTGCTCTTTGTATTTCTAATAGTTTTGGATTAGAAGATGGTGCTGGATTTTCTTTATTGAAATTTACTTCTTCTAGTGTTAATGTAAGTGCATCTGTATGTCCTATTTTTTTAATCACATTTACTGCTTCTGCACTATATTTCTTCATCTTTCGCATTTTTCTTTGTGTATTCTTAATATCTTCTTTACTTGCACCATATTTTAATATTGCATCATTGTCTATCGGTAAATTAGTTATATATCTATCTTCTAAGTCATACACTCTTATTTCTCTTAAATCATCAGGATCATATCTGTAATACACTTGTTTATCAAAATAGTTAAATACAAAGTCATAATCAAAGTACCAGAATTTATCTCCATTGATTGCTAAATCTATACCTTTTCTTCCAACTTTTTTAGGTCTAGAACTTCTCATAAGCATTAACTCTAATTCTTCTAAAGAAGCTCTCTTAACTCTTTTTTGTTGCTCGTTATATACTTCAATTCTTCTTTTACCAATATCTTCTTTACATGCTCCATTATATGGTTTGTAATTAAAGTAATATTCTATAATGTCATCTATTTTATCTTTTAATTCTTGGTCTACTATTACTTCTCCATTTTTCACACGAACTTTTAAAATATCTGGTCTTTCTGCTATTGAACCTCCAGTATATGTATGAAACAATTTAGATATTTCTTCTTTAAAGTCTTTAAATCTTCTTTCTATGACTTTTGCCTTAGCATTTTTTACTATTGCATTTGTCATTTCTATGCCTAATCTTTTGAATATTGGTGGTGGATTAAATTTATTTTTGTTTTTCTTTTTAGCTCTATGTCCAAGTCCACCTATGTCATGGTTTAAATATTCTCTACCATTATCTATATATACATTTCTTGGTATACTATTCCTTTTTAAAATGCCATCACGAAGTGAATATATAGTAGCCTGACTTTCTGCATTATTTGTAATACACCAACCTGTAAATATTCCACTTCTAACATCCATCCAAGCATTTAAATGCAGTCTATGTCTTTTTCCATTTTCATCTTCAGAAATAACATCTATTGTATGAGTATCTCCTACCCACCAATCATCACTTAATAAGTCTTCAGTTATTCTCTCAACATAATAACTACAAATATCTTCCCACACTTTATTTCCTTCTCTTCCAAGTATCAGTGCTTGTTTTGGTTTATTTTCAACCTGTCTTTGAATAGTTTTGAGAGATGGAATGCTATTATATTGTTCAGGATATGTTTTCCTTATTTCAAGTTTCATAAATTCATAACACTTCATATACGAATAATGTGCTTCGTCTAAATAATAGTTTAAAAATGCATCTAACATTTCTTGAGTAACTTTTGTTCTGCCTTTATTCTTTTTTCCTCTGCCATCAAGTAGACCCTCATAATTTTGGTTTCTATATGCTTCCCATTTTTTATATAAAACTCTTCGTGAAAATGTTACTTCAGGATATTCTAATTTCATATATGAACAGAATGCTTCGTCTACTTCTTCACAAGTAAGACTACTTTTATTTCTTTCTTCTCTCCACCTTTTCATTATTTCCATCCAAAACTCAATTTCTTCTCTTTCTTTATGAGTTAAATGTCTTTGGTCAGCACTTACTTTACTATCTTCAATATATTTATTCATATAGTATTTTTCTTGAAGCTCTAAAGGTAGATCTGCTACTGGAAACATAAATATTTTTTTATTTAATTCATTCATTGTTTCTTTATAGACATACATTCCGTTTTTTACATTTCTCTGAACTGTCCTAACAGAACAATTTGATAAATCTGCTAATTCTGTTGCTGTAATAAGCTCCACTAATATTCACCACCTATCCTAACCTGTCTCATCAGCAGTAGTAGGTTATTTCTACTGGACAGACCTTTTGGTCTGTTTCGACTATTATCCTTATGATATAATGTATCTTGAAAGGAGATTTTAATTATGATTTTTGTTTATTTATTTTTATTCGCTTTTATATACAAGTTTGTTTCTAATTTTATTTATATGAAACAAATACAAAAATATCGTACTTTACATGAAAAATGGCTTCAAAAAAGAGATGAGAAATTTTATATTTATAGAAATTCTATAATAAATTTATTTAATAAAGCTCATCTACAAAAAACTACTGTTCCTGTTTCTCAAACTCAAGGAAATTATCAAAAAAGATTTAAATTAGATCCTTATGTAAATTTTCCATCTAATATAACTGCAGTAGTAAAAATTCATTTAGCTTTATATGATTTAGCAGAAAGTGTTTTTTATTCTCGATTAAAAGATGCAATATCTCCTTTATATTGGATTGATTTAATTCTTTTTGCTCCGAAAAAATTGCTTGCTCATTTAAACCTAAATAATGAAAAAAATACTACTAAACTTTTGAATATTTTACTCACTTTTATTTGGTGGCTTGCAGTTGCTACATTCCCTTTTTTTAAGCAGGATTTGAAGATTATGATAATCAATCTGTTGGAAATATACTTTTAAACTTTCCTTAATCCCTTTTATTTCATCTAATATCAATGTGAAACCTGCAATAATAATTATTTGAAGTATTAAAATAACCATTATTAAATCTTTAATTTCCATTTCTATATCCCTCCAAGATCATATCTGTTGCTGTCATTTTTCTAATAGTTACAGCATCTTTTTTTATTATTCTTTCCTGAGCTTTTCTCATAGTTTCAGAACAAACTTCATACTGTCTTAAATTTTGCTCTTCATTCATTTCTTCATCTATCTTTTTTATAGCTCTTACTATTCTTTGTGTCTTTCTTATATC
>PDWI01001115.1_pt1 | contig 43479 bp, 42 predicted proteins | sample 1430891 | NCBI WGS metagenome assembly PDWI01 (sample SAMN01162508, study PRJNA174530) | Oral metagenome, whole genome shotgun sequencing project. | biome: Marine environment; feature: Marine mammal; material: Swab sample of the gingival sulcus; isolation source: swab sample of gingival sulcus... | reverse complement strand
TATGGTCCACATTTACCAATTGAAACTGAAAATGGTGTAGAAGAGTACTTTGTGCGGGAAAAGCAGGAAAAGCGTTTAGCACGAGCAGAACGAGATTTAGCTCGTTTGGGTAAAATCAATCCTTTGGCTTTAGAAGAGCATGCGGCTTTAGAAGAGCGACAAAAATATTTAACGGAACAATTGCAAGATTTGCGTAGTTCGCGTGCAGATTTACTAAAAATTGTTTCCGATATTGATACGCGTATTGAAGAGGTTATGGAATCTGCATTTGTGGATATTGCCGAAGAATTTACGGGTATTTTTGCGCGTCTATTCCCCGGTGGTAATGGCAAGTTAGTGCTTACCGATCCGGAATCTATTTTAACTACGGGAATTGATATTGAAGCTCGACCACCGGGAAAACGGGTTAAACGTTTATCGTTACTTTCTGGTGGAGAGCGTTCTTTGACGGCAATTGCTTTTTTGGTGGCAATTTTCAAGGCCAGACCGTCTCCGTTCTATGTGATGGACGAAGTGGAAGCGGCATTAGATGATGTGAATTTATCGCGTTTATTGGATATTTTTACGGAGTTGCAAGATTCTTCGCAATTGCTAGTTATTACGCATCAAAAGCGCACTATGGAAATTGCTGATGCATTATATGGTGTGGCTATGCGAGAGCAGGGAGTTACCTCAGTAATATCGCAACGGTTAAAAGATATTATTAACGATTAGTGGGATATGCCGTAATCTGCTTAAAATCCTGCATTTGTCTTTTATTTCAAGGCAAAATAAGTTAAAAATATAGTGTGTCATTCTTATTTTTTATTATTTTAACGATCGCTATCGTAGCGTTTATATTTTTTACGTTATTTATTGCAGGTGATAAAAATGCTGTTAAACAGTATTTTCAGCAACGAGCAGAGACACGGGAAAATTCGGTGATAGTAACGCGAAAAAATACGAGTGTTACGGAAATTTTTTCTACTTTCTCAGCTACACAAGGTGATGCTTATATGCAGGTTGAGCAAATTTTAGAAGTTTTTAAAAAATAAAATAGGCTAGTTATTTAGAGGTATATATGTCGAATATTGTAATTTTATCTGCCGTACTAGGGTTGCTGGCATTTATTTTATTGGTAATAGTGGGAGTACTGGTAGTTCGTTCTGCAAAACGTAAACAACTTCCACCCACAGTAACAAAACCAGATATTACGGATAGTGCTGAACTTAGTGGTGAAGTTGTTGAGGATATTCCCAGTCTGGAAGTACCTGAATCCGTACCCTCACGTTTACAGCGTTTACGGGCCAAATTAGCACGTTCTGGTAACTTTGGTAATGCCTTACTTTCCATTCTTTCCCGTGCCGATTTAACTCCGGCGGATTGGGAGGAAATTGAAGAAACTCTATTACTGTCGGATATGGGTTTGGAAGCTACCACCGAACTAATTGAGGTATTAAAAAAGGAAGCAAAAGTTTTAGGCACCTCTGATCCGGCGGTTATTCATGAGGTATTACGTAAAGAATTATTATGTTTGGTGCAGGCTCCAGCTAGTCGTGAATTAGATTTAACCAAGGGTGAAGATAATGCTCCGGCAACTATTTTAATGGTTGGAGTAAACGGTACTGGTAAAACTACTACGGCAGGTAAACTAGCACGTTTGTTAGTGGCAGAACAACAGCGTGTGGTGTTGGGAGCAGCGGATACGTTCCGAGCCGCGGCAGCCGATCAGTTACAGACTTGGGGTGAGCGAGTGGGCGTACCCGTGGTACGTTCCGATAAAGAAGGAGCTGACCCAGCATCCGTTGCCTTTGAAGCGGTAAAAACAGGTTGTGATGAGCAGGTAGACGTGGTGATTGTGGATACGGCAGGACGTTTGCAAAATAAAGCCGGTTTAATGGATGAGCTGGGCAAAATTAAACGCGTAATTGAAAAACGTACGCAGGTACGGGAAGTTTTACTCGTACTGGATGCTACCACCGGGCAAAACGGTTTACGTCAGGCACAGGTATTTGCTGAAGTTACCGGAGTTACTGGAATTGTGATTACCAAATTAGATGGTAGTGCTAAGGGTGGCATGGTTATTTCGGTACAGCGTGAACTGGGTGTGCCAGTGAAATTTGTTGGTTTGGGTGAAGGTGCTGATGATTTAGCTCCCTTTAATCCAGAAGATTTTGTAGATTCTCTTATTCGTTAACTTAAATTTTAAGTTCTATTAGTTCCTAAGGTAGATATGTTTAATTCACTTTCCGATAGAATTACTAATTCTTTACGTAATTTACGTAAGCATGGCAAACTTACCGAAGCTGATTTAGAAGAGGTAATCGGCGATATTCGTCGGGCGTTATTGGAAGCCGATGTTGCCCTTCCCGTAGTTAAATCTTTTACGGCTGCGGTACGTGAAAAAGCGGTGGGTGTTACGATCTCCCAAGCACTTAATCCGGCGCAACAGGTAATTAAAATTGTTAATGAAGAACTTATTGCGGTTTTAGGTGGTGAAAGTCGGGAATTAAATTGGGCTACGTATGGTCCAACCATTATTATGTTGGCTGGTTTGCAGGGTGCAGGTAAAACTACTTTAGCTGGTAAGCTCGGTAAATGGATGCGCGAAGCGGGTCATCGTCCGCTTTTAGTAGCTGCTGATTTACAGCGTCCTAATGCGGTAAATCAGTTGCAGGTAGTGGGGAAACAAGCGGGAGTAAGCGTATTTGCACCCGAAGTGGGTAATGGTATTGGTGATCCAGTACGGGTAGCAACTTCCAGTTTGCAATATGCGCAGGAGAATAAGCACGATGTCATAATCGTTGATACTGCGGGTCGTCTGGGCGTTGATGCAGAAATGATGCAACAGGCGCGTGATATTCGGGATGCGGTTAATCCACATGAAATTTTGTTCGTGCTGGATGCGATGGTAGGTCAAGATGCGGTAAATACTTCGGTTGCTTTCCGTGATGGGGTGGGATTTACTGGTGTAGTTCTCTCCAAGCTAGATGGTGATGCACGTGGTGGTGCTGCGCTTTCTGTGCGTGGAGTTACGGGTCAGCCAGTGTTGTTTGCTTCAACCGGTGAACAATTAAATGCTTTTGAGCGTTTCCATGCCGACCGTATGGCTTCCCGTATTTTAGATATGGGTGATTTGCTTACCCTAATTGAACAGGCTGAAAAGACTTGGTCGGAAAGCGAAGCAGAGGACATAGCCGCTAAAATGGCACAGGGTAACTTTACCCTTGATGATTTCTTAGAACAGCTTGATCAGATGCGCAAAATGGGCTCAATGAAAAAACTTGTGGGTCTGTTACCGGGAATGAATCAGTATCGGGATGTTTTAGAGAACTTTAATGAGCGCGATATTGACCATCAAGTAGCTATCGTACATTCAATGACCAAAGCAGAACGTAACGATCCTAAAATTCTTAACGCTTCGCGTCGGCAACGTATTGCTAAGGGTTCGGGCACCAGCGTACAGGAAGTTAATGCGTTAATGGATCGCTTTGAACAAGCGAAGAAAATGATGCAGAAGATGTCACGTGGTGGTGGAATGCCCGGAATGCCGGGATTACCTAATATGCCGGGCATGCCAGGTGGTGGTTATACCAAAAAGCAGCGTAAGAATAATAAACGTAAAGGCTCTAATTCTAAGAAGGGACGTTCAGGAAATCCCGCAAAACGTCGGCAACAAGAGTTAGCTGCCCAGCAAAAAGCTACTAAGGGAAGTGCCTTTGGGGTAAAGTCGGAGGCGCAACCTGAAGTGGATATGGATGCTTTGGCTAAATTCTTACACTAAGTGAGCGAATACACCCGTATTTTCTTGCTAATTTCTGCGGGTAACTGGCACAATTAAGTGTTGTACTTAGAGGCAATTAAGCACCCTCTCAATGCTTAATGTAATCTTAGTTCGGATTGTGTCTTGGGCGTGTTCCCACCGTTTCAATACATATTCCATTACAGAGAAATAGGAGTGACCACAAAAGTGGCAGTCAAAATTCGTTTAAAGCGTATGGGTAAAATCCGTCACGCAGTTTATCGTGTTGTTGTTGTTGATTCTCGTAAGAAGCGCGATGGTCGGGTAATTGAGGAAATTGGTTTCTATGATCCCAATACTAGTCCTTCAACTATCGACATTAATTCTGAGCGTGCTCGTTACTGGCTATCAGTTGGCGCACAGCCTTCAGATACCGTTCTTGCACAGTTGAAACTTACCGGTGATTGGCAAGCAGCTAAGGGTGAAGCTGGAGAAGCTAACCTAAAGACCGTAGAAAAAGTTGATGCTAAGGCAGTTCGTGATAGTGCAGTTTCGGCAGCACAGGACGCTGCGGAGAAACTTCGTGCAGAAAAAGCTGCAGCTCGGGAAAAGGCGGCAGCTGAAGCAGCCGCTGCTGAAGAAGCACCAGCTGAAGCCGAGGAAGAAGCTCCAACTGAAGTTGTTGAGGAAGCCTAATGTTAATTAAAGCTTTAGAACATTTAGTTCGGGGAATCGTTGATAATCCTGATGATGTTGAAGTAGTTTCACGCGAAAATAATCGGGGGGAACTATTGGAAGTACGTGTTAATCCGGATGATTTGGGTCGAGTAATTGGCCGTAATGGACGTACGGCGAAAGCCTTGCGTTCGGTTATGAATGCCATTTCGACTAGCGGTCCGGTACGTGTAGACGTTATCGAAACTGATTAAGTTCTCAAATAAAAAGGGGCTCGGAATTTCCGAGCCCCTTTTTATTTGTGCTTTTACCATTCCAAAGTAGCTTTATCGCTTAGAGTTACATAGTTTGGAGTTTGGTCTGCATATTCATTTTTTGGTTTTACGCGGGGTGGGTTTGCCATAAAGGCACATGAGGTTAGGGTTACGCGTGCTAATAAATTGATCCACACCAACAAAATACCAATTGCGGCAAAGGGAGCTATTAGTGGATTACCAGTAGCAGATCCAGCTACTAAAGATGTGCCTAGATAACGCAGGATACCGTTAGCAATAGCAAATATTGTGAGTCCTAAAAGTAAGTCAGGGCGTGGAATGTTTACTTTTGCTACTACTTTGACTAGTACGAATAATACGAGGGCGTCAATTACGCCATTTAGGGCAAGGGTAACTACGCTTAAAAGGGTCTGCATAAAATCACTTTTTAATCCAATTGAGGCTAGTAGTTGCGTGCCGACCCCTGTGGATATTATGCCAACGGCGGTAGTCAGAATAATTCCCATAAATAACGTTAAAAGTCCAATTAAGCCGTTTAGCTTATCTTTAACAAATCCCTGTGAAATTAGTGGAAGGTTAAACATAGCAAGAATGGAAGTTTTAATTTCGTTAATTAGTCCAATAACGGTTAAAACTACGAGTACTATGGCAATGATTGAGGGAAGTGCGAAGTTGGTGTTCATAACCATATCTTCGGGATCTAATATTCCGGTTTTACCTGGAAGCGTTAAAATTCCCGGCAAATTTTTATCGATACTTTCATAAACTGAAATGCGCATATCTTTGTTGGAGCCGAGTGCTAATCCCAAAATAGAAATGCCTAACATTAGTGCCGACAATATAGAAAATAGTGCAGTGTAGGCAAGTCCACCACTTAAAAGGCTACCGCGATTTGTGCCATAGCGCGCTAGTGCTCGCATAATTCGTAAATTCATTATTACTTCAACTATTTTGCCCAGTTGTTTTGCAAATGCACTTTTTTCTTTACTATTTTGTTCGCTAATATTTTTTTCTTTGTCATCGGTTATTGCGTAGCTGTTATCTGCATTTTCTTGTGACATTATTTAATATTCCTTTCTGTGTGCTTAATTATTTTATAGTAAATAAATAGGCGTATGCTTAGAATGGATATACGCTCTAAAAAACGATAGTGTAGTTTAATTACAAATAATTTGAACGGTGTAGAAAATGCAACTTACGGTAGGGATTATTACCTCAGCACACGGACTTAAAGGGGAAGTTAAAATTGACGTGCGTACGGATAGTCCGCAGTTGCGTTTTTATGAAGGGGCAATTCTTGAAACCGATCCGGCGGAGCTTGGCCCTTTAGTTATTCGTAACGTGCGTGAATATAAAGGGATGACGTATTTACGTTTTAACGATATTACAGATCGTAATGCAGCGGAATCGTTACGCGGAACAAAACTTATTATTGAATCAGATGAAGCTGATATAGAAGAAGACGCCTGGTATCCACACGAGTTAATCGGATTGGAAGTTTTAGATACTGAAGGGTATGAACTGGGTACGGTTTTAAATTTGCAACCAATGCCAGCGCAAGATTTATTGGTAGTTAAAGAACCTGATGGGCGGGTTGTTAGCGTGCCATTTGTACGTCAAATTGTAACGGAAATTGATCTTGCTGATAATTGCGTGGTTTTAGACCCGCCTCCCGGATTATTTTCCGAAGATGAAATTATTATTGTTGAAGGAAATGAAGAATAGTGCGTTTTGATATTTTAACTATTTTTCCAGATTTTTTTTCTGCCTTAGAACTGTCTTTAATAGGTAAAGCACAGACACAGGGGTTATTAGAAGTAAATGTAAACGATTTGCGTAGTTGGACGCATGATACGCACCGCACTGTTGATGATGCACCTTTTGGTGGCGGTGCGGGTATGGTAATGAAAGCTGATGTTTGGGCGGAAGCCATAGACGCGGTTTTAATGCAAAATTCGCAAAGTGGCAGGCAGGTGTTAGCTATTCCTACTCCGGCGGGCAAACCGCTTACCCAAGAGATTTGTGCTAATTTAGCACAGGCACAGCAGGTGCTAGTGGCATGTGGTAGGTACGAGGGAATAGACGCACGCATAGCGCAATATTACGCGGAGCAAACGGAAATAGAAGTTTTAGAATATTCACTTGGTGACTATGTCCTAAACGGTGGAGAAGTAGCGGCTATTGCGTTGGTAGAAGCCGTTGGTAGGTTAGTGCCAGGAATGGTCGGTAATCCGGATTCTTTAATAGAAGAATCACATGGGGAAGCAGGTTTATTAGAATATCCTGTATATACGCGTCCCGTAGATTTTCGCGGTTATAAAGTTCCCGAAGTCTTACTATCGGGCAATCATCTTAAAATTGCAGATTGGCGATATTCGCAGGCCGTGTCACGAACTTTAGAGCGTCGTCCAGATATGTTGCAGAATTTAGATGCAAGCCGTTTGAATACTACGGATTTGGCACACTTTGCTAGTTTTGGCTGGTATCGTAAAGCTAATGCCAGCACCTTAACTAATGTCGTTTTTCGCTCGGCTACGGCAGAAGATTTACCGGTTTTGCTGGATTTAGCAGAGCGTTATGAAAGTACTTATAAAGATCCAGAATTATCTTTAGATTTTTACACCTATGATGAAAGTTCCTTGCGAGGGCAAACTTGGATAGCTCAAACTGCCACGAAAGAAATTATTGCTTATGGGATAGTGAGCCAAACTAGGTCGCAATTACGAATTGCGCAAATTTTTGTAACAACATCTTGGCAAGATTCTGGTTTATATTTTAATTTCTTAGAATACATATTTTCCCAATTGCAGATGCGCTATGCAAACCAAAAAAATATGCAAATTTTGTTGCGGGTAAAAATGCGAGATACGCGAATGCAAAAGTTTTATAAAAAGTTAGGTTTTCGTCGTTTTACGGTGACCAAGAGGTCAGTTGGTGATGAGTTTAACGAATATCTCACTTTGGTTCGTCCCTTAAATATGGAAAAATAGTTTCGTTGTCTTGCTGTTATTGAGCGTACAGCCTGCCGCAGGGGGTTACGTTCAAGCAAGTTTTTAACCGTCGGATCTTTTGATCCCCGATACCACTTTGACCTGCGTGCAAGGTGAGAAATGAAGCATAATGGAGATTCTAAATAAAATAACCGAATCGCAACTAAAAGAGCGTCCAGAATTTCGTGCTGGCGATACCGTTAAGGTGAACGTAAAGGTTGTTGAAGGTAATCGGCATCGTATTCAGGTGTTTCAAGGTGTAGTTATCGCACGTAAGGGTGGCAATTCTGTAAATGCAACTTTCACCGTGCGTAAGATTTCGTTTGGTGTAGGTGTGGAGCGTACCTTCCCATTACATTCCCCAAATGTAGATTCAATTGAGGTTGTATCGCGCGGTATTGTACGTCGTGCCAAACTTTACTATCTACGTGATCGTCGTGGTAAGGCTGCGAAGATTAAAGAAAAGCGTATCGATAAGTAAATTAAACTTATTGTTGGAGGGGCTCTGCGGAGTCCCTCCATTTATTTTGTAATCTAATTGATACCTATTTTTGCTTTCAAATCATTAAATTTTACGGTGCTGAGTGTTAGGGTTTATTTATTGCTAGGTGAGAGGAAAAAATGGACGAGGAATTAGCAATTGCGCAATCAACTCAGGCGCTTTCAAATATGCCAGCTTCATTCCCTCCCACTCTGGCTCAGGTAGCAGAAGCAGATATGGAAATTGACACTCCTAGAACAAAAGGGGAAAAGTCAATTTATCGGCAATTTTTTTCTTCTGCTTTAGAATTTATGTTGATTGTAGGAATAGCGTTATTGGGTGCTATTATTATTAAAAATTTTTTAATGCAACCTTTTGAAATTCCTACTGAATCTATGGCGAGCACTTTAGTTCCGGGTGATCGGATTTTAGTGAATAAACTTGCTGATAATGAAGCTGAAATTAAACGGGGCAATATTGTAGTGTTTGTGGATCCGGGCGGCTGGTTGCCTCCGCGCGACACTGGAAACATTTCTTCGATACGTAAGGGTTTGCGTAGCATGGGGGAAACCGTAGGGATTTTACCGCGTAATTCTTATCAGCATTTAGTAAAACGAGTTATTGGAATGCCCGGTGATCGTGTTAAATGTTGCTCGGCAAGTGGGCAAATTACCGTTAATGGTGTGGCTATAAATGAACGTTATTTACAAGAGTCAATGTTGCCATCTGCCACAGAGTTTGAAGTAGAAGTACCTGCGGGACATATTTGGGTAATGGGAGATAATCGTTCTAATTCTAAGGATTCTCGTTTTCATCACGCCGATACTGGATTTGGTTTTGTTCCTATAAAAAATATTGAGGGACGCGTCTGGCTGAAAGTATATCCTTTTTCGCGCATGGGACGGATTGCAAGTGCGGATACGGTATTTAAAAAAGTACCTGCGCCAGCTACAAAATAATAGTGAAGGATTGCTATGCCTAAACCTAAATTAGTGCCAGACAGGCAGGTAGAGCTATCTATTTTGGCAGATTTGCAAAAGAATACGGGTAAGAAAAATCCAATTATTGCCGGTGTAGATGAAGTGGGACGAGGGGCGTTGGCTGGTCCAGCCAGTGTGGGCATAACTCTTATTTCTCCTGCTACTGTGGATAGTTTTCCCAGTGAATTACGCGATTCTAAACTACTTTCTCCGCGAGTGCGCCAACGTCTTATTCACCCGGTAACGGATTGGGTATTAGCTGGCGCAGTTGGTCATTCCACCATTGCAGAAATAAATAACTTGGGGATAATTACCGCTTTGCGTATGGCGGCAACACGTGCTTGTGCTCAACTTAGGGAACAGGGCTTTGCAATTGATGCGGTATTGCTAGATGGCTCGCATAATTGGTGGAGTGAGCAGTTATTGGGTGAAACCGAAGTGGATTTACCCGCTGTTCCCGTTACCACTATGGTTAAAGGGGATGCAAAATGTGCGGTAGTGGCAGCGGCATCGGTGCTCGCTAAGGTGGAACGAGATACGTTGCTAGAAAAGTTACATTTGGAATTTCCTCAGTATGATTGGCAAAACAATAAAGGATATTCTTCTCCTAAGCATATTGTGGCATTAAAAGAATATGGAGCTAGTATTTATCATCGGACGGCGTGGAAATTACCCGGTTTAACAAGTTAATATAAAACTATTAAGAGTTAGGAACGATTATGAGTGCATTAGAAAATTATGAAGCAGATTTAGAGCTCGCGCTTTATAAAGAATATCGCAGTGCGGTAAATCGTTTTAAATATGTGGTAGAAACTGAACGTAGACTTTATTTAGCTAATGACGTGGACGTTAAAGTACGTGCTTCGCAAACCGGCGATGTGTTTTTTGAAGTCCTTATAACTGATGCTTGGGTTTGGGATATTTACCGAACTTCCCGTTTTATTACCTCGGCGCGGATAGTTACTTTTAAGGACGTAAATGTTGAGGAACTACATTCGGTTTCTCAGGAAAAAGATTCTGACTCTGCTGAATAATTTGTCCACTACTTTTTAGTCACCAGATAGTTCCACATTTTTTGCCTAGAGTATTTAGTAAAATGAATTTTTTGTTGTCATATAGCTAGGAGGCTATATGTATATAAAAAATTCACAGTTGTTTGATGCGGCTAAATGTTCTACTGCTAATTTAGGCACGTGGGGTGAGGCTTGCGCAAAAAGTTATTTAATTAAAGCAAACTATAAAATTTTAGCTACTAATTGGCGTATTCGGGGTGGGGAATTAGATTTAATCGCTTTTGACCCGCAGCGTAATGCAATAGTAGCAATTGAAGTAAAAACTCGTCGTTATATAAATGCGGGAATGCCCGAAGAAGCTATTACCCCTACGAAATTACGGCGTTTACGGGCATTACTTTTATCTTGGTTGAATGCGCAAAATCAGTGGTATGAAAATTTAGCAATTGATGTGATTGGGATTAGTGTTTCGGGTCAGGGTTACTATTTAAATCATACGAAGGATTTAGTCGTATGAATGGTTTGCAAGTAGGAGTTGCAAATACTGTTAGTCTTGCAGGATTACAGGGCAAAAAAGTAATGATTGAAGCAACTTTACTAAACGGTCTACCAAATTTTATTATTGTGGGTTTGCCTGATACTGCGGTTAATGAGGCAAAAGAACGTTTACGTGCCAGTTTTTATAATTTAGGAATTCAATGGCCGAATAAGCGACTTACTGTAAATTTATCACCGGCAGATATGGCTAAAAGTGGAGCTGGTTTTGATTTAGGAATTGCTACTGCCATTATTGGTGCGTTGGGTTTTAGTACTTTTTCCTCCCAGACTTTAGTTTTGGGAGAGCTGGGATTAGACGGTTCAGTGCGGGGTATTTCGGGAGTACTGCCACGGATTTTAGTGGCAAAAAAGCTAGGATTTCAGCGGGTGGTATTACCGCAAGAAAATTTAGCTGAAGCGCGAATAGTACCAGATTTAGAATTTGTTTCTGTATCGCATCTTTCCCAAATAGCCGTGATGTTACAGGTACCGAAGATTGAATTGCAGGAAATAGTATTACAACCTAAAACTAAACAAGATTTACCGATTACGCAACCTCTTGATTTTGCAGATGTCTATGGGCAAGATGAAGTAATTTGGGCTTTAGAAATTGCTGCGAGTGGTGGGCATCATGTGCAGATGTTAGGCTCGCCAGGAATAGGTAAAAGTATGCTTGCAGAACGTTTTCCCACGATTTTGCCAGCTCTCACCACAGATGAAGCTATGGAAGTAGCAGCCATACGATCACTGTGTGGGGAAGCAGTTTCTGCTTTACCTACGCAACGTCCTATTTCTGCCCCACACCACAGTGCTACGGTAGCAGCACTGATTGGTGGGGGTAGTGGTATTCCGCGTCCCGGAGCAATTAGTCGCGCTCATCATGGCGTACTTTATTGTGATGAATTTTCTGAATTTAAGCCCACGGTAATTCAGGCTTTACGACAGCCCCTAGAAACGGGTCAGATTGATTTAGATCGTGCGCGGGCACACGTGCAATATCCAGCTAAATTTCAATTATTAACCGCGTCTAATCCCTGTAAATGTGGGTTTTTATTAGATGGGAATGGGAAGTGTGTTTGCACGTCCAGAGAGCGCATAAACTACCAAAATACTTTGGGTGGTCCGATTAAAGATCGTATAGATATTAGCTTAGTATTGACCCGACCAACTACCGCCGCCCTTAAAATGGGTGGCACGCTTAAGTCTGCACAGGTAAAAGAACGAGTGGTGCAGGCACGAGAAAAACAGTATCGACGTAATAAAAATAGGGTTCTGAATTCACAGCTATCGGGAAAATGGTTACGAAAACATACTGCACCGAGCGAAAATGTTACTAATTTATTTACTGACCTGTTAGGTCGGGGTGAATTATCTATGCGGGGTGTGGATCGTGTATTGCGTTTAGGTTGGAGTATTGCGGATTTAAATAATCGTGATAGACCCAATGATGATGATTTAATGACTGCTTTTATGTTACGCGGAGAGGCTACGGGAAAATTCCTATGAAAATTGATGAATTACATCGGGCGGCTATTGACTGGTCGCGTTTAACAGAAGGTAATGATGAACGGGCGACAAAACTAATTACCAAATATGGATATGTAGAATCTTTAGCAATGTTGCGGCAAAATGACCACCGTTTGGCAGAATACGGAAAAGCTCGGCTTAGATGGCAAACTAGATTGGCTGCGCTCGCAACTTTTGATTATCGGGTATTGGATAAATTACAAATAAGCGTGCTTACGCCAGAAGATAGCCTATGGCCGAAAAGTTTTGTAGATTTAGGTTTGGCAGCTCCGTTAGCGTTGTGGGTGTGCGGTGATCCGCAAGTTTTAGTGCAACCAGCAGTATCCTTAGTTGGTTCGCGAGATTCCAGTATGTCTGGACGTAAGATTGCTTTAGATTTCGCACACGAATTAGCACGTGACTATGTGCTGGTTTCGGGGGGAGCTTTTGGTATTGATAAGCAGGCTCATCGCGGAGCTTTAGTAGCAGGGGGAAAGACTGTTTTAGTTTCGGCTGGCGGAGTAAATCGTGCCTACCCAAAAGCACATGCGGATTTATATAAAGAAGTGGCACAAAATGGGGTAATTATTAGTGAATCACCTCTTGGTGCTAGTCCGCAAAGGTTTCGGTTTCTAATGCGTAATCGGTTAATTGCAGCTTTGGGTTTAGCGACGGTGGTAATTGAAGCGGGTGCACGTTCAGGGGCTTTAGTTACGGCACGTAAAGCAATGGAAATTGGTAGAGAAGTGGGGGCAGTACCGGCTGCAATTGGGAATGTGCGTTCTGCTGGGTGCAATGAGTTGATACGTAATGGTGCAGTTTTATTAACGAATCCACAACAGGTGCGAGAAATGATAATGCCAATTGGGGCAGATCTTAGTGGTGAGATTAATGTTAAGGGACAGAGAAGTGTGGAATATGATGAGTTGGCAGAGCGTATTTATGATGCGGTGCCTAAGGTTCAGGCACAGGATACTTTAGGGGTAGCGCGACTGGCAGGTTGCGAAATCATGGAAACGCGTTTGAAACTTAGTAAATTGGCAATTAGCGGTAGAGTGGTATGTGTAAATGGCAGGTGGAAGAAAGGATAGATTTTGCCCGTAAGAGAAAATCCAACTTTTTTTGCTCCTGAAATTTGCACTTTGTTGGCACAGTATGAAACGGAATTAGCGGTTCGGCGGGGTTATTCGGCACATACCGTGCAGGGTTATTTGTACGAGGCACAGTCTTTATTGCTTTATTTATTTGCGCCTGCCGGTGAAATTGAAGTATCTGTTAAGGACCAGCTAGATACTTTGCAATATTTAGATTTACGTGATTTGCGCGGTTGGTTGGCACAACTAAGTGAACGAGGGCAATCGCGTGCTTCTATTGCACGTCATTCAGCGGCAATTCGTACTTTCACTAAATGGCTTTATCGTAATGAATATATTAAAAAAGATGCGGGTTTACGCTTAAAAGCTCCTAAAGTTAGTAATGAATTACCCAGCGTGCTCACCCAAAACCAAGCGGCTCAATTTCTTAATTATTTGCAGGCGCGGGCGGATTCTCATAATCCTATTCATATTCGGGATTGGGCAGTTTTTGAACTTATTTATGCTACGGGAATTAGGGTTAGTGAATGTGTGGGCTTGAATTTATCGGATTTGGGCGAGGGTACAATTAGAGTGTTGGGCAAAGGAAATAAAGAGCGTATTGTACCTATGGGTAAGCCAGCACACCAGGCCTTAGCTGCTTGGTTAGCGTGCCGTGATGAAGTTGCTACTACCTCTAGTGAAAAAGTATTTTTAGGTCAGCGCGGAAAACCGTTAGATGATAGGGTGGTGCGTTCAGTGCTTTCACGTTTAACTACCCAAGCAGGTGTTCCTGAAATTTCTCCGCACGAATTACGGCATTCGGCAGCAACTCATTTGCTGGAAGGTGGTTCTGATTTACGCACGGTGCAAGAAGTGTTAGGGCATTCTTCTTTGAGTACCACACAACGTTACACTCATGTAACGGCAGAACGTTTACGTAGTGTGTTTGGGCAAGCACACCCACGTGCGTAACTATTCTAGTAGGCGTACTTTGGGGTGACTTAGCAATAAATGTGGATTTATGTAGTTATCAGCACCTGTTTTCGCACCCCAGTGCAGACAAGATTTTTGACAATGCCCGGTCATTAAAGTTCCTATTACTTTTCCTTTGCTGACCAGTTCTCCTTTTTTTACGGTAGGATTTATTGGTTCATAGGTAGTGCGAATGCCGTTAGCGTGCTGAATGGAAACTATTTTGCGATCATTGAGTTGCCCAGCATAGATTACTTCCCCGGTTTGGGCAGCGTATACGGGACTAGCGACATTGCCAGTGAGATCCACACCGCGATGTCCAACGTCCCAATTATGTGTGCCAATAATAAATTCATTAACTACTTGGCATTTGTTTATGGGGCATTCGTAGTCTGGTGGAGAATAGGTGTATATATCGGGGGTTAAATAACCGAACAGGGTAATTATTAGTGTAAACATATTGTTATTGTGTAGTTTTACGTTGAAAAAAATTTTATGGAAAAATTTTTGTGGATTATTGTGGCAGATGTAAAATTTGGGGAAAAGTATGTGTAGCTTTTAACACCTGTTTTCTTGCGGAAAAACTAGCAAAAACATTCCTATTTTAGATACACTTATAAGGCTGTCAATAACTCATTGAGTGGGCAGACTACACGTGCGCTTAGCTTTGGCACGTTTAACTTCGGTGAGAGTAATTCTCAAAGTTAAATGATGCGCACTAGGGTTTATTAGTAATTCCGCTAATAAACGACAAACCGAGTATGTGGGAATTTCCCATTGAGAAAGGACGACCATGGCAGTCGTTACTATGCGTCAGCTGCTTGAAGCTGGTGTACATTTTGGTCATCAGACCCGTCGCTGGAATCCAAAGATGAAGCGTTACATTCTTAATGATCGTAACGGTATTTATATTATTGATTTGCAGAAGACCGTTGATGATATTAACCGCACCTATGATTTTGTTAAGGAAACTGTTGCACACGGTGGTAACGTGCTTTTCGTAGGTACGAAGCGTCAGGCGCAACAGTCAATTCGTGAACAAGCAGAGCGGGTAGGGATGCCCTATGTGAATGAGCGTTGGCTCGGCGGTATGCTTACTAATTTCCAGACCGTGCAGCGCAGTATTCAGCGTCTAAAAGAACTTGAATTGATTGATTTTGATGACGTTGCAGGTAGTGGACGCACCAAAAAAGAACTTTTAATGCTTCGTCGCGAAAAAGATAAGCTCGATCGCACCCTTGGTGGTATTCGCGATATGGGTAAGACTCCTTCGGCAATTTGGATTGTTGATACTAATAAAGAGCATTTAGCCGTAGCGGAAGCTAAGAAACTTAATGTGCCAGTAGTTGCGGTACTCGACACCAACTGTGATCCAGATGAAGTTGATTATGCAATTCCAGGTAATGACGACGCTATTCGTTCTATTGAAATTTTAACTCGCGTAGTTGCTGACGCCGTGGCAGAAGGTTTACTTGCTCGGGGCAAGGCTAAGGCCGGGGAAGAAGCAGTAGAAGAAGAGCCAATGCCAGAATGGGAGCGCGAGCTACTTGAAGGTGACAAGGCTGAGGAAACTTCAGTGGAAGAAGCCGTAGAGGCTCCAGTGGAACCAGCTACCGAAGAAGTAAAAGCAGAAGCTCCAGCTGAAGAAGTTGTAGCTGAAACTGCTGAATAATTAGACCTAATTTCCTGGAGGAATGAAAATGGCAAACTATACTGCCGCTGATATTAAGATGCTACGCGATAAGACTGGCGCGGGCATGATGGACGTTAAAAACGCCCTAAATGAGTCAAATGGTGACGCAGCTAAGGCTGAAGAAATTCTCCGCCTTAAAGGTCTTAAGACCGCTGCAAAACGTGAAGGTCGTACCGCTTCTGACGGTTTGGTACTTTCCCGTATTGTAGATTCCGCTGAAGGCCAGACCGGTTATATCGTAGAAGTAAATTCTGAAACTGACTTCGTAGCAAAGAATGATAAATTTATTGCCTTTGCTGAAGAAATTTTAGAGGCTGCGGTTAATGTACAGGCCACTTCAGTTGCTGAAGTGCTAGCAGCACCACACGCTGAGGGTACGGTTGCAGATCGCATTACTAATTTCACCGGTGTTATTGGTGAAAAATTAGGTGTAGGTCGAGTAGAAGTACTTTCTGGAAAGCATGTTGAAGCCTATATGCATCGTACTGCTACAGATCTTCCACCACAGGTGGCAGTATTGGTAGCTACCGATGAAGCCGGTGCTGGTATTGCACATGATGTTGCGGTACATATTGCGGCTATGAACCCAAGCTATGTTGTAGCTGAAGATGTGCCGGCAGAAGTTGTAGAAAACGAACGCCGTATTGCTACTGAAGTAACCATTGCTGAAGGTAAGCCCGAGCAGGCAGTGCCAAAGATTGTAGAAGGTCGTCTAAAGGGTTTCTTTAAGCAGATTGTGCTTATGGATCAGCCTTATGCGCGTGATCCGAAGCAGTCGGTTGGTCAAGTTGCTAAGGCAGCTGGTGCAAACGTGACTGGCTTTAAGCGAGTACGCGTTGGTGAAGCTGCAGCTGAATAAGTAGCTAAGAATTATTGTGGGGTCTGAAAAATCAGACCCCACAATTTTTATATGGTTTGTTATATCATTTTATCTAGATTTACTTATTAGGGTATTTATTTGCTTGTGATACAAAATATTAGTTTTAGCCAAAAGCATTTTACTGGTAAAAAAATTACTTTGGGGATTAAATGCAATATGGTTAAGATAAGCCTTTTTATCAATTAAATTATTACTAAAACTAATAGTGGCTAATTTATAGTATTTTTCAGTGTTTAAGTCGTACCATTTGATTTGCACGGTACGTTCGGCATTAGTTTGTGTATTTGTTAAAATCACCGGGCTGTTATTTATAAAACGTATTTCGGCAGCTTCGTCAGTTTCTATTTTCTTTTTTGTTGTTCCGGTTTTTATATCGGTTTCATAAAGATAGTTTTTCCTATAGTCAGAAGATGTCCAAAGATATTTATTGTTATTAAAAGTTGCTTCTCCAATATTATTGGAAGGCATATTTTTTTGTGCAAAGTTAAGAGGAATGCCGTGTCTTTTTCCGGTTTGTAAATTCCAAGAAATAATTTCACTAGGCACTTTTGTGCTGTTATAGTTCGTAAAGGTGGCAATCGTATATAGCTGGTTATTATTGCATATTAAGCCATTCGTGAAGATTCTATCTGCTGGTAATTCGGTTGTAGTAATATCAATGAATTCGAGTGGGTTTTGCAAATCTAATTTTGCTAGATGTGCAATAAAGGGTTTGTTATAGTACTGACCGTTAATTTCTTGGTATGGTACATCTTTTGTTTCGGTATAGTGACGATATAATTCACCGTTACAAATTGCCAATCCTAGCGTATAGCCGGGTATTTCTTTATTTATTTTTAATTTCGGTGCAATGAGTGGATCTAAAAGTGTTAGCTGTTCTGATGTGGACGAGGTTATATCATCAGTAGTAGAAGTGGGGTTACGGTTTGAGAATGTAACTATATTTTTATTAGGTAACTGTATTTTTTTAACGACTGGTGAATTTTTTGTATCTTGAAAATGAATTTCTTTATAGGGCGTTAATAAATTTTCTGCACTATCTTGAGTAACGTATGAAATATAATTTTCATACCATTGTGCTCCACTGGTGTTTTCTATATCTCTTCTAATTAAGTGTGCTTGTAAGTTGTCATCTACTACTATTAAGTCGCTTTCGAAATCAAGATCTGCATTGAATATATGTTTATCGGTAGTGTAGGTAAGGGCAAGGGTTCCATTATTAGGCAAATGCTGTGTTGATGTGGGAGTAAAAATAATAAATATCCAGAAAGCTATGAGTGAATCAACTGTTGCCCCTATAAGTGCACTTAATAACGAATATGATGCAATTTTTGCATAGACGATAATCAATGGGTTTGTGTTAGGGGTTGTAGAAGTCTGTTTCATAATAATAGTGTTTTTAATTGGGCGGAAAAAATTGCGATATAGTTTTATAGTGAGTTAAGCAAACTACATAGTTACTATATTTTATAGTAGTACATAACTTGGAGATAATAAATTTTAAGGAGAAAAAATGATTGTGGTGATTTCGGGTGCTTCATCAGGTATTGGTTTAGATGCAGCTACGCATTTTGCCCAAAACGGGCATACGGTTTATGCGTTATCTCGTAGTGGTAAAGTGCGTGCAGGTAGCACGCCACCAGCCGCAGAGTTAGATATTCGGCATCTCAAAGTAGACGTTACTAATGCGGAAGCAGTAAAGCAGGCGGTTGCACTAATTGAAGCTGAACACGGGGTAATTGACGTGGTTATTGCCAATGCTGGTTATGGTATTTCTGGTAGTTTTGAAGAGCATACGGAAGCAGAATGGAAACAGCAAATTGACGTAAATTTATTTGGCGTTATTCATCTAGTGCAAGCTGTATTGCCAAATATGCGTGAACATAAAGCGGGAAAGATTATTATTACCTCTTCGCTGGCGGGAAAGATTGCTATTCCATACCAGTCATATTATTCAGCTAGCAAAGCAGCATTAAATAGTTTGTGTTTGGCTTTACAAAATGAAGTACATCAGTTTGGTATTACCTGTGTGGCGTTAATGCTCGGTGATATTTCTACGCAGTTTACCGCACAACGAGAGAAAACTTTTAGCAACTTTTATCCAAAGCTCAATGCTTCGATTGCTAAAGTAGAAAAAGATGAACAATCTGGGCAAAGTAGCAAGGCGGTAGCAGAACGTATGTATAAGATTGCCACTGGTGCTAGTAGTCAAGCACCATTGCAAACACTTGGTGCTAGCTATCAATTTGTTACTTTCTTAGCTCACGTATTACCCTCAAGAGCTTCTAATTTTTTGGTAAGAAAACTATACGCATAAAAAGTTAATTTTATTGATATTTTCCCAAATTATATGTGGGGTAAGTAGTTGTTTGGTTTTTATTATGGCAGCTATTTTAGGTAGTAAAATAGATGAAAGGATAGATTATGTGTACTAAGGTTATTTGTCCACAATGTAAAAAACCTACTTGGAGTGGATGTGGTCAGCATATTGAAACTGCATTAAAAGATGTACCAGAAAGCGAACGCTGTAAGTGTAAGTAACTTGTTCGTTAGTTAATTTATACAAATAAAACAGAAAGCATTAGTGTAAGTGAAAGTATAAGTTCACTTATGCCGATGTTTTTTGCCTTAATACGTACCTTTTTACCATATTGGGGTACTAAAATAGCGCGTAATAAAATTACTATCCAAATCAGCAGAAGTAGCAGATTCCCGTACCCAATTATCCATATATAACTGATAAATATAAAACTTAGTGTGTGGAAAATGCACGATGTCCAGTACCAAGAAACTGAACCACGTTTACGAATATTAGTTTTGACATAAAAAACGCTACCGAGGAAATATAGTGTAAAAATAGCGGTAATTATCCATACTCGTATTGGTATTTCCCAAGCTGGAATTCCTAATCCATAAGCTAGCGGGAGCATTAGGCAGGCGGCGAGAATAGTGGAGATATTACTTAACATTCCGCGTTCGTTGCGTTTCCAAGCGGCCCATAGGCTTAATGCGGAAAATATAATAAATGGGGGAGACCAGCTTATAAGGCGTGGATATAAGATTAAAAGGATTATTCCTAAGGTGGATGCTACTAATGAATAAACTATTACCGGCATCCGATAACGTTTATTAAATTTAGCTTTTAGCCATTTAGTTAGGGCATAAAAATCAAAATAACCAATTAGCCAAAATGCAAATAATAGTAAGTGTGCCCAGCTAAAATTGGAAAGTTTTGCCCCAATAAGAATTGGTGCACTAATCATTATCCAAGCCCCGTGATAGTTGGGCACCCATTTACGTAATATGTTTGTTTTGGACTTTTTAGCCATAACTCCAGTCTATATTACGAAATTGTTTTTATACATAATCAAAATCGTCTATGGGTGTAAATAATTTTTCATTAGAATAGTGTAGAAGTAATAGCAGTATTCCAGTAATTAAGTAGGCTAAGGCAAAGGGAGAGCGTAAGTAAACTCCTAGCGAAGCGCTGTGTATTAACCCAAATACTGAGAGAATTGCGCCAGCAAATAGGGTCAGAGCGGCTTTGTCTAAACGTTTATCAATTATGAACACCGTTAGCGTACCCACGATAAGTCCAATAATGATTGCTCCAGCTTTTACTTCTGGGATCCCGCGCCAAAGCACGCCAGCATCTAAAAGTGCTTGCGATACTTTGGGATTAAATCCAGATACACCCGTGTTGGTTATTTCTGGCCAAATTTCAGCCAGTCCCACCGCTCCGGTAACTTGGGTGTATAAGAAGTCTGCTACGGGTGGAACCATGGCGATGGCAATACCCGCAAAATGTTTTTTCTCGCATACTTTAAAGGCTTGGGAAACCATAATTGTTGCGCACCATAAATAGGTGATACCACAAATGGCAGGGGGGACAAGCGAACTGAAGAAGGTAAATAGACCTAAGAATCCTGCTAATCCAAAAATAATGCCAGATATTATTGAATAGCCAATTCCAGCATCAGCCTTCTTTAATCCAGCATGTCCGAGCCAAACGGTGTTGGGTACAACGCCTCCAAAACCGGCAGATATCATGGTGCAAATACCATCTGTAAATTGTGCGGTTCTTACATTGTAGTTATCTCCAGCTGCATTAGCTGCTTCTACGTTATCCATAGTTTCTATGAAATTATAGATTTCAATAGGAATGATAATGGTTAAGTAGGGGGCAACGAGTACAAATCCATTGATTAGACTCTGTATGGTATTTACTGGATTAACAACGTAAATTCCCACATTAGCAAAATCAAATTGTGTACGTCCTAGGGCTAGAGCGTAAATAATTCCACCAATTACTGCTACTACTAGGGGTGGAATTCCTTTTGGAAACATATAGCCACCAAATACTCCTGCCATCGCAATGACTAGAATTGGTAGACCAATAATTGGATCGGCATAAATGTCAAATAGTCCTTGGGTGGACATCCAGATAAAACCAATGCCAGCGACCGTACCGAGCAGGGCTGCTCTAGGTATTTGTCTTTTCATCCAGGGGCCAATAATGCCACCAAAAAATTCTACGCCACCACCTATAAAACAGGCGGCCACAGCTGCAGACCACGCCATATTCGGATCGTCAAGAGAATAGTTTAGTGGCAGAATAACTCCGTATAACATTACGAACATGGCAGGGGTAGAAATGCCTGAAGGTAACGCGGTAACATCGGTGCGTTTTTCTTTTTTCGCTAGTCTTATTGCCATATATGCATAGGCAAAACAACTTATCATTAGTCCGATTGATACCCCGGGTATTACTCTGCCAAATACTAGTTCACTGGGCCATTTGAAAACTCCAGCTAGCGTAGCGATAATAACTAGATAGTTAATAATGTTATTGGTTACCAGATAGGTTAATCCGCCAATATCACCCTTTTTGAAAAAAGGAATTCCACCAAACATAGTACCTTCTTAATGTGTTTAGTTTTTTTGGTTTATTTATTTTGTTGCATTTAGCGACAAGATGGGGTCAAAAATGTTTAGCCCGATGCAATCAACTGGACCCATATCGGTGATTGCGTAATCGGGAATTGCGGTAATTGGTAGGAAGAACATATACATGAGCGGATCGGGAAGATCGCAACCAAGTTCACGGGCTTTTGCTTTTAGTTCCGCTTCGTGTTTTGCAATTATTGCTGGTTCTGCATCGCTACAAATGCCACCAACTGGCAAGGGGAGGAAGTCTAGCACTTCTTTATCTTTAACGATAACCTGTCCGCCACCATGTTCTATGAGATGATTTACCGCAATTGCCATATCTTCGGCACTGGTTCCTAGCACCACAATATTATTGTCGTCGGGGGCGGCAGAAGATGCCATAGCGCCGGCTTTTAATTTCCAGCCGGAGCAAAATGCCAATGATTTATTACCATTTTTACCAAAACGTTCTATTACCGAAACTAACTGCACATCTTGGTTTTTATCTAGGATTATTTCATGGTCTTTAACCTGGAGTGTGACTTCTTTTTTTACTCTTCTAAATGGTCCAATTACATTCATTGAGAGTACGTTTGCTGTACCGTTTTCTATATCTACTTTATAGGTGAAGTCTGCGGGTGACACTTTTTCACAATGTAGCTCATCAGTAAGAATTTTTGATCTGGTCGGAGCTTTTAAATCAATGGTTAAAGTGTGGTTGCGAGCAACTATTTCACCTGCCACGATTACTGTATTGACACTAAATTCTTCCAAGGAATCTACTAGTAAAATGTCGGCAATACGGCCGGGAGAAATACTACCGATTTGATCGTCGATACGATAGGCTTCAGCACTGTTAATAGTGGCCATTTGAATTGCTGTTATTGGTTCTACGCCCGCTTTAATAGCTAGCCGAATTACGTTGTCTAAATGTCCGGAAGTTAAAATATCGGAAGCAACCACGTCGTCAGTACAAAAACTCATACGTCGGGCAAAATATGGGTTTACTTCGGTTAGAGCACGGATATTTTCTTCTAAAAAGTGGGTTACGCAAGATTCACGAATAATCATATGCATGCCGTTACGCATTTTTTCTACAACTTCTTCGTGACTGTAACTTTCGTGATCTAAGCGAATTCCTGCACACAGGTATCCGTTTAGAGCAGTTCCGGTAGCCATAGGTGAACAGCCAAATATTGGTAATCGGTTATTTTGTGCTTCTACGACTGCACCTAGTGCATCTTCATTTTCTTCTTGGATAAATTCACGTACGGTTTCCCAAAGTCCGTAACATTCTGGCCATTTTTGAATTTCTTTATGGGTTTGTGCGGTGATGTTGTAGCTAATTGTGGATTCGGGAAGTGTGTAGGGGGTTTTGTAGGGTGCTCCCCAGAATAGTTTTAAGGGACTTTTTTCTATTTCGCTAAAAATTTCTTGAATACCTTCAAGCCCTGATACTGAAATATATTCATCTAGTCCAGAAATCATACTGGTAGTTCCGCGTGGAACTACGGCTTTGGCGTAACTGGTAATGCTAAGTTTGCTACATTCACTGTGTATGTGCCCATCAATGAGTCCCGGTGTTAAGTATTTGCCTTGGGCATCAATTATTTCGGTGTTTTCTCCTTTATAATCTTCCACGTTTCCAATTGCGACAATTTTATTTTTGTAGATTGCTACATCAGCTGGATAGATTTCGTTGGACATTACATTAACCAGCATTCCGCCAGAAATAATTTTTGTTGCTGGAATTTTAGCTAGCCCGGCACGTACCTGTTCTTTGAGCTGATCAACAGTGAGTTTCAAGATACTCTCCATAATTGTTGTGGATGAAAAATTAGCTGTACGACATAATTTTAGAACTTTAGCTATTATTTTATAATAATAGTCTTTATATTTGGACAAAATGGTCTTGAAGTATGAAATAGTCTATTAGCATTAGTAAAATTTACACAAAATTAAGGGTGTAAGCTGAAATTGGCTCACACCCTTAATGTTTGGAATTAGATTATTCTGTAAAACTTTCTACAAAATCATCAACCTGTTTTAGGTAGGCTTCTTTTTCTGCATTGCTACACCAAGATCCGTAGAAAGAATTTTTGGCTAACTTAACTAAGGTCTCGGCAGATAGGTTACATTCTTTGGCTAATTCGTAGAAATTATCACCGATATAGCCTCCAAAGTAAGCTGGATCGTCTGAATTTAGGGTAACCAGCACATCTGTTGCTAAAAGTTTTTGCACTAAATCCCCCTTCATGTTGGCTGCAACAAATCCATTGGATAGTGGGCAACTGGTGAGTGGAATTTTATTTTCTGCTACGCACTTAACTAAATCTGGATTTTCTAAAATATTAGTTCCGTGATCAATGCGTTCTACCTTGATATCTTCCAGAACTTGGCGAATGTGCTCAATGGAATTTTCTTGATCCACATCGCAATGCATGGTGAGACGCAGTCCTTCGGCTTTGGCTAATTTATAAACTTCGGCAAATTTACTGGGTGGATTTGATTTTTCATCGGAATCTAGGCCTACACCAATAAATTTATCTTTGTAAGGTAGTGCGGTTTTTAGGGTTTCCATAGCTGATTCTGCCGACATATCTCTTAGGAAACAAAGAATTAAGTGGGCATCTATTCCATATTTATGAGCTTCAGAGATTGCTCGGTAGTAACCATTGATTACGTCAGCAAAGGCAACGCCACGCGTGGTATGAGCCTGTGGGTCAAAAAATGCTTCTACGCGTTTCACTCCATTGGCCTGTGCTTTTTTTAGATACTCGGTGGCAAGTTCGTAAAAGTCATTTTCGGTTTGCAAAACGCTCATTCCCGAGTAATAAACATCTAAGAATGAAGGTAAATCATTAAAATTATAGGTAGCTTGAATTTCTGCTACGGTGTTTTGCTTCAATTCAACATTATTTTTTTTCGCTAGTTTAAGTTTTAAATCTGGTTCTAACGTACCTTCCAGATGTAAATGTAATTCTGCCTTGGGTAGTTTGTAGCAAAATTCCCGTGAACAAGTTTCCATGTTTTACTCCTGATACGGTAAGTAGTTTAGGATTTCATTGTCATTGTATGATTTCTAAAAAATGTTAGACAATATTAGTTCATACTTTGATTTATTTTAGTTTACATTTTGAGATTAAATAAAATTGCGTATGAATACTTCGCGTATTTTTTTACTGGTGTGTGATTTTTCAGTTAGCTTTATGCATTCGCCACACTTTAAGTAATAGTGATATACAATTTTTTTAGGATATTAGCCGAAAGGAACACTATGTCTGTTGATGATACGGCCGAAAGTAAGAATAATAAGCAACGTCGAGTATTGCTGAAACTTTCAGGAGAAGTGTTTGGTGGTGGTGAAGTAGGCTTAGATACGGCAGTTTTAACTCGTATTAGCAAAGAAATTGCAGTTGCAGTAAATAGTGGAGTGCAAGTCGGAGTAGTGGTCGGCGGTGGTAATTTCTTCCGTGGAGCCGAATTGCAGGAAAACGGTATGGATCGAGCACGTGCCGATTATATGGGTATGCTCGGTACCGTAATCAATGCCGTAGCTCTGCAAGATTTCTTAGAGCATGCCGGAGTGCCCAGTCGCGTGCAAACCGCAATTACTATGGCACAAGTGGCAGAAGCCTATATTCCTTTACGGGCAATTCGGCATTTAGAAAAGGGACGAGTGGTGATTTTTGGTGCCGGTGCAGGCATGCCTTTCTTCTCGACTGATACCGTCTCTGCGCAACGTTCTTTAGAACTACAATGCGATGAACTTTTAGTGGGTAAAAATGGGGTAGATGGAGTTTATACTGCAGATCCCCGCCTAGATGCGAGTGCTGTAAAATTAGATGCGGTGACGTATGCTGATGCATTACGTAAAGGCTTAAAAGTGGTCGATGCGGCTGCTTTTTCCCTGTGTCAAGAAAACGGTATGACCATGCGTGTATTTGGTATGACTGAACCAAATAATGTCACACAGGCACTTTTGGGTGCAAAAATTGGTACTTTGGTAACTAAGTAAATAGATAGGGTAATAATGATTGATGAAGTAATGCTAGAAGCAGAAGACAAAATGGAAAAAGCTTTAGCGGTTGCACGAGGAGAATTTTCTAAAATTCGTTCCGGTAGAGCCAATCCAGAACTCTTCACCTCGCTTATAGTGGATTATTATGGTGCTCCGACTCCGCTTCAGCAGTTAGCAACGGTTTCTATTCCAGAAGCGCGTACCGTGCTGATTACTCCCTATGATCGTTCTGCAATGAAAGATATTGAGCGGGCTATTTCCGAATCAGATTTAGGAGTTAATCCGACTGATGATGGGCAATTATTACGTATCAATATGCCAGTTTTAACTGAGGAACGTCGTCGTGATTATGTAAAATTAGCTAAAACCAAAGCAGAAGATGCCCGAATTTCTTTGCGTTCAGTACGTCGTAAGGCAAAAGATGAACTGGATCGAATTAAGAAAGACGGCGATGCGGGTGAAGATGAAGTAGAGCGTTCGGGAAAAGATTTAGAAGCCCTGACTAAAAAGTTTGTAGACATGGTTGATTCTTTACTTGAAGGTAAAGAAAAGGAATTGATGGAGCTTTAACGCCAAACGATGCTACATTTTAATTTTGCTTCGCTTAAAGAAGCACTTATGCCACATCCGCCTAAGCCACCGGTAGAAGTAGCTTCGCGGGCGGGGCGAAATTTACCTATGGCCGTGATAACTGGATTAGGATTATTGGGTTTAGTGGCACTAGGCATATTCGTGCGTTTAGAAATTTTCTTGCTTTTGGTGGTCATATTCTTAGGAATTGGTTTATGGGAAGTTGCGGGAGCCTTTTTAAATAAAGCCAAAAAAATTCCTTTTTTCCTCTTATTGCTCGGGCAAGTTATATTTTTTCTTTTAACGTGGATGGTTGATTTACCAACGGGATTTATTGGTTTTATGGCTACGGTATTTATTGTGGTGGTTTATGGTCATTTTTCTCCGTTATATAAGTTAAAAGACGTGATTTCTGGTGTTTATATTTTGGCTTGGATTGGTTTAGGGGGGATATTCGCCATTTCTTTGGCAAGTATCGGTAATCCATATAGTGCAAAATTTATTAGCGTTTTAATTCTTTTACCAGTTGCTAGCGATACCGGTGGTTGGATGGCAGGAGTATTATTTGGTAAACATCCCATTGCCCCTAAAATATCTCCGAAAAAATCTTGGGAAGGTTTTGTAGGTTCAATTTTACTGACCTTACTAGCTTCCTATTTAACTGTTGGATTAGTAATTGGACTGTCTTGGGTATGGGTGCTAGCGTTTGGTTTTCTTACTCCGATTTTTGCTACCGCTGGTGATTTCTTTGAATCCCAGATTAAACGGGAACTGGGAGTAAAAGATATGGGTAATTTAATCCCGGGGCACGGTGGAGTAATGGATCGTCTGGATTCTATTTTATTCTGTGCTCCGCTATTCTATTTCCTGTTTGCTTTAAGTTTCGGTCTACTTTAAGTTTGAATTTATGAAAAAACAGGTTCAGCCCCGTGTTGAAAAAGGTCCTCGTCCGCTACTTAGCTTTACTGAGCAGCGAGTTGGTAAGCCGCCACGCCATTTAATTGATTTGGATCCGGAAGCTCGTCGTGCGCTATTAGTGGAGTTGGGTTATCCTTCGTTTCGGGCGAATCAGCTACTGAAACACTATTTTGCGCATAAAACTATTGATCCAGAAATTATGACGGATTTACCGGCAGCAAATCGTGCAGAATTGGTGAAAAAAGTATTTCCCCCCTTAATTACCCAAGTAAAAACGCAAGAAGCAGACGGTGGCGATACCGTTAAAATTTTGTGGCGTTTATTTGATGGCGTGGTGGTAGAATCGGTGCTAATGAAGTATCCAGATCGTGCCACGCTATGTATATCTTCGCAGGCTGGATGCGGAATGGCGTGTCCATTTTGTGCTACCGGGCAAGGTGGTTTAGCACGTAATTTATCTGCGGCAGAAATTATTGAACAGTTACGTATGAACATGGTGTTAGCTGAAGCTGGCGTATTGGGGGAATCGGTACGCATTACTAATGTTGTATTTATGGGCATGGGTGAACCTTTAGCTAATTACAAGGCAGTGATCAGTTCTTTGCATAGTATGATTGATCCGCTTCCGCACGGATTTGGCATGTCGGCACGTAATATTACGGTATCAACGGTAGGCATGGTACCTATTATTGATAAATTGGCTGACGAGGGTTTGCCGGTAACTTTGGCAGTTTCTTTACATGCTCCTGATGATGGCTTACGAGATGATTTAATTCCTATAAATTCCCGTTTTAAGGTAAAAGAATTACTGGATGCAGCTCGTCGTTATTTTGTAAAAACGGGTCGGCGGGTATCTATTGAATATGCTTTGATTAAAGATATGAATGATCATAAATGGCGGGCAGAACTTTTGGCGCATGAATTAAATTCTCGTGGTAAAGGCTGGGTACATGTGAATCCGATTCCGCTTAATCCAACTCCGGGAAGTATTTGGACGGCGGCTACTAAAAAATCTGAAACTGTTTTTGTAGAAACTTTGTTAAAAGCGGGTATTTCTACTACCGTGCGTGATACTCGCGGTTCAGATATTGATGGGGCTTGTGGGCAGTTGGCTGCGGGTACCGTGAATCCAGAGAATGTGGCAAAGCGTGCTATTAAAGCACAACAGGCGGTTGATGAACGAATTGCAAAACATCGCCATGAACCAGAAAATTTAGATAGTATTTTATCTGTAAGAGAAAATGATTTAGTAAAGGAATAATTATGAAAGATACGTTTAATCAGGTGGGTTATCTACGTTTTGGATACGCACCGAAAGAAGTTGATAAATTTTTTGCTAAAGCCCACGAAGCCTATTCTACTGTGTATACTCCAGAGGTGGCACCAGAGTTTAAGGCAGATTTGGTAGATGAAAATGCGGTACGTGGTTTAGATTTCAAATGGGTACGTAATGGCTATAATGCAACGCAAGTAGATGCGGCTTTAGATCGCTTAGTAGTTGCCTTTATTCAACGACGGCGAGCTTGGGTTATGGCACACGAAGGGGAAAAGGCCTGGTTGGAGCAAACCTATGCGCAGGCTACCAGTTTATATCCACGTATGATGTGTGCGGAGGGAGAACGTTTTACTTCTGCGACAGGCAGTGGATATCGTAAAGAAGATGTGGACAACCTTATAAATCGGGTAGCGGCGTATTTTGATGGCAAGGTAGATTTAACTGCTAAAGATGTGCGTTGGGCAGCATTTCGTAGTGCTAAAGGGGCTAATGCCTATGCGGAAAAAGTAGTAGACGTGTATTTAGATCGGGTGGCAGCAGTACTGATTGCTGTGGAATAGTCAAATATCTGGGTATAAATATAATTTAATGAGGCGTTATGAGCATTATTGGTATCGTCATTTTTCTTATTGGTTTAACGGTATCCGTTTCTTTGCATGAATTAGGGCATATGCTCCCAGCAAAAAAATTTGGGGTTAAAGTTCCACACTATTTTATTGGGTTTGGTCCTACAATTTGGTCTACCACTCGTAATGGTACGGAATATGGAATTAAAGCTATTCCACTTGGTGGTTACGTTTCTTTAGCGGGAATGCTGGCTCCAGCTAAACCGGGTACTAAAATTTACAAAAAAGACGGTTCTTTAACGGCAGCGGAAGAAGCTCGCCGAGCAGCTAATGAACAATTGGCAGAAAACGAAGCAGATCGAGCTTTTTGGAAACTTTCTACCCCGAAAAAAATGATTGTAATGACCGGTGGGGTATTAGCAAATTTAGGTATTAGCCTAGCGGCAATGTTAATTGTGTTTGCGGGAATTGGCACACCAGTTTTTACTACTCAGATTGATAAGATAACTCCGTGTTTAGATCCCCAACAAAGCGTGTGTAGTGTAGAAAATGCTTCGCCAGCCGCCCGTTCCAACTTGCAGGCAGGCGATAAAATTTTGGCGTGGAACGGTGTTCAGACTTCTAGTTGGCAGAGTGTGCAAGAAAAAATTGTGGAATCAAAAGGAGAAGTAAACGTAACTGTAATGCGTGAGGGAGTAAAACATAATATTGTGGTTACTCCAGAAATAGCGAAATTACCGGTAGTAGAACATGGCAAACTAAAAGTAGATAGCGCTGGTAAACCAGTTTTACAAGAACGAATTTATTTAGGGATTACTCCGGTTGTGGAGCCACATAAACGTTCTGTGAGTGCTGCATTTATTAATGCGCGTGATATCGGAGTGGGTACGGCAAAAATTATTGCTTTATTGCCGGTGCATTTATGGAATACGGGGAAAACATTATTTTCTGATGCACCACGTGATTCGCAAGGGTTAGTTTCTATTGTGGGTATTGCGTCTTTAGCGGGCTCAATTACATCGGCACCTACTCCAACCTATTCTTTTACTGATAGATTGGCTGACCTATTGCTGATTATGGGTGCATTGAATATGTCGCTTTTTATCTTTAATCTATTACCGCTTTTACCATTGGATGGCGGGCATTTTATGGGTGCGTTTATTGAAGGGATACGTAAGTTTAAAGCACGTATATTTAATCAACCTGATCCGGGGGCTTTTGACACGGCGCGTTTATTGCCCTTAAGCCAGGCAGTAACGATATTTTTTATTATTATGACCGTTCTCTTAGTGGTTGTAGATGTTGTTAATCCGGTTTTCTAACTATAATGATTTCTTGATGTCTAATTTTCATATCTGTTGGAACTCGTAATTTGGAATAGGAATATAAATAATGAGTATGCTGAAAATGTCTAATGCTTTTATTCGCACTTTGCGTGAGGATCCGGCTGATGCGGAAGTAGATTCACATAAATTACTAGTACGTGCCGGATATATCCGCCGAGTTTCACCTGGAATTTATACTTGGCTTCCTCTGGGTTTAAAGGTATTACGCAAGGTAGAAGCTATTGTGCGGGCAGAAATGGATCGTGCGGGAGCGCAAGAAGTGCTTTTGCCAGCTTTATTACCGCGTGAACCATACGAAGTTACAAATCGTTGGGAAGAGTACGGAGCAAATTTATTCCGCCTACAAGATCGGCGCGATAATGACTATTTGCTTGCACCAACTCACGAAGAAATGTTTACTTTGGCAGTAAAAGATATGTATTCTTCATATCGTGATTTACCAACTACGCTTTATCAAATTCAAACAAAATACCGTGATGAAGCACGTCCGCGTGCAGGACTAATTCGTACGCGTGAGTTCTTAATGAAAGATGCCTATTCATTTGATATTGATGACGCGGGTTTAAATAAGTCATACGAAACTATGCGCCTTGCATATCAGAATATTTTTTCTCGTCTGGGTCTCCCTTATGCTATTTGTGCTGCTACTTCGGGGGCAATGGGCGGTTCGCGGTCTGAAGAATTTCTTTTTCCTTGTGATATTGGGGAAGATACTTTTGTGTCGTCCCCCGGTGGTTATACTGCAAATACGGAAGCGGTAACTACGCCAACTCCGGAGCCACAAGATTTTACGCAAGTTTCTGCACCACAGGTTTATGCAACTCCAGAGGCGACTACGATTGATGCGCTTATTGCGGTTACGAATGAAGTTTTACCGCGTGCAGATCGGGCGTGGGAAGCTAAAGATACTTTGAAAAATGTAGTTTTAGCTTTAATGCAACCTGATGGTAAACGTGAAGTCATTGTGGTGGGCATTCCTGGAGATCGCGAAATTGATTTGAAGCGTTTGGAAGCTAATTTAGCTCCTGCTGAAGTGGAAATGGCTACGGCAGAGGATTTGCAGAAGTATCCACGTTTGATTCCCGGTTATATTGGCCCTGATATTTTAGGTGTTAATGCTGATCCGGATTGTGAATGCGAATGTAAAAAGCAGGATACTATTCGCTACTATGTGGATGCACATATTGCGGTTGGTTCGAGCTGGATTAGTGGTGCTAACGAATATGAAAAGCATGTAGCGAATTTGGTTTACGGTCGTGATTTTAAGGCTGATGGGGTATTAGAAGCCGTGCAGGTACGTGCCGGTGATCCAGCTCCAGATGGCTCGGGAGAACTAACTTTAGAACGCGGTATTGAAATCGGGCATATTTTCCAGCTGGGTCGTAAATATGCGCAGGCACTTGATTTGAAAGTACTTGATCAAAATGGTAAGAGCGTGGTGGTTACTATGGGTTCTTACGGTATTGGGGTATCACGTATTTTGGCAGCGCTTGCTGAACTTAATCACGATGAAAAAGGATTGCTGTGGACACCGGAACTTGCTCCAGCGCAGGTTTATGTAATTGCTGCGGGTAAGGGTGAAGAAATTGCTGAAAAGGCTACCGAAATTAGTACTGAATTAGATGCACTGGGAGTTGAAGTCATATTAGATGAGCGTCCCAAAGTTTCGGTTGGTGTTAAATTTGCTGATTATGAACTATTGGGAATTCCCTATGCAATCGTAGTGGGACGGGGCTTAAAAGATGGATTGGTAGAAATCCGAAATCGTGCTTCTGGGGAAGTAACAGAAGTGCCCGTTGCAGATGTGGTATCTACTTTGCATCAATTATTGGCATAGTAATAATTTTTGGTTATTAAATTTTTTTAATAGGGCTTTTATATTGTTATTTGAGTTTTACTTAAATTTATTTAACTGTATTTTTGCTTGTTAAAGCTGTTGTAAGCTCTAATGTAAGATCGGGGATTGTTAGGAGTTGGGCAACTATTTGCGCTGCTGTTCGCCGAATTTGCAACTCGTTTACGCTACCCACTTCCACGATTGCCCAGAGTGCATTTTGTAGTGGAGTGGTGTCGTTAAGTGAAATTGAGCTAAGTGCCGGACGGGTATCTTTTACGCCTGTTTCCAGTGTTGCATTTAAGATATTATCTAGCATTTGTATTAGTGGTAGATAATCTTTTTGTTTGTCTGCGGTGGTATTAGCTGCTTTTACCTCTAGCCATTGGCGGGCAATTTCAATTTGTTGTAAATTTTCTTTATTCCAATTTCCGCGCGCTAATAGGTTTTCGTCTATTTTGCTTGTATGGGGTAATTGGTATTTTTTTGCTACCAGATTACTTTGGTACTGGGCACGTGCGCTAAGGGAAATAGTGGTACGCCAGATTGGCTTATTATCCCCAATGGTTAGTACTTCGCTGGCAAAATTATTGAGTTGTGTCAAAATATATTGTGGTTCTTGGCTTTCCGCCTTTAAATCTAATTTTGGATTTTCGTATCCGTCCGGTGCTCCCTCTGGCCAAGGAATCCAAAGCCCGCCTAATTCACGTTCCCAATCTTGGATAGCTTGGTTTAAAGAATCTAGGTTGGAATGAGTACTACTGGCATTCCTAATTTTTTCTAATTGTAGTACTAGGTTTTGTCTTTTAATTTCGCTTTGACTGGGTTTAGCAGGGGTTAGATTTGGTTTTTCTAAATTAGCACCCATGCTAAATAGGAATACTATGAATATTGCAATTCCGCAAAAAATCGCTCCGATAAAGGTTAGGGTAGAGCGTATTTTATTTCGCTTATTTTGGTTCATAGTTCCTCGGATGGGTAATTGCAGTGACACGTCCAGTCTATTCCAGTAACCTAAGAGTGTGGAAAAAGAAATGAATAAAACTGAACAAAATATCTATAACATTTTACAGCCAATTGTGGCGAGTGAAAATCTTTATTTGGAGAATGTAAAGTTACATCGTGCTGGTAAATATACGACGTTACGGGTAGTTGTAGATTTAATTACCGGAACTGCGGGTATTGGTTGCGAACAAATAGATACGGTCACTCCTTTAATTTCGCAGGAATTGGATCGTGTTGATCCTATTAAAGAGGCTTATAGTTTAGAGGTTATGTCACCTGGTGCGGATCGTAAACTTACCACGGTTCGTCATTATGAACGCGCGGTGGGGCGTTTGCTTTCTTTGGTGTTGGTATCTGGCGAGAAAATTACGGCACGTTTAATGGAAGTGCAGGCGGAAAATTTTACTTTTGTGCCGGAAAGTATGGTTAATCATAAGAAAGTAATTCAGCCAGTTTGTAATATAATGTTTACAGATATACGCAAAGCACGCGTAGTAGTAGAATTACAGCAGTTTGATGCGGAATAGGAACGGGTTATGGATATTTCAATAGGAGATTTACGTTCGGTAGCTGCCGAATTGGGTGTAGACCACGATGTGTTAATTCAGACTATTACCGAGGCGATGTTGCATGCCTATAATCGGGTTCCCGGTGCGGTGCGCGGTGCGCGTGTGGAATTAGACCTAAATGCAGGAAAAGTGCATGTTTTTGCGCCAGAGTTAGATGAGAACGATCAGGTGATCGGGGAATTTGATGACACTCCGAGTGATTTTGGGCGTATTGCTACTTCCACAGCACGTTCTATTATTGTGCAACGACTACGGGATTTGGAAAATTCGCGTATTTTAGGACAATTTGAAGGTAAAAAAGGGCAAATTGTAACGGGTACGGTAGAGTCTAGTGCTAATCCACGTCCAGAGGCACAAGATTTATTTGTGGAACTGGGAGAAAATAAGGCAATTTTACGGGTTGAAGAGCAGGTTCCAACAGAATTTTTTAAACACGGTGATTTGATTCGGGCGTTGGTTTTAGATGTAAAAGTTGGTCCAAGTGGCGCATCAATCACTCTTTCCCGTTCGCATCCTGATTTTGTGCGTAGCCTTTTTGAAACTGAAGTGCCCGAGATTACTGAAGGTGTTGTTGAACTGGTGGCTTTGGCACGGGAGGCAGGTCATCGTACTAAGGTAGCGGTTTGGTCAGCTGATGAGAATGTGGTTGCTACGGGCGCGGTTATTGGGCATAATGCGCAACGGGTGCGTGCGGTTACTAAGGAATTGCAGGGTGAACGGATTGATATTGTAGATTATGACGATGATCCAGCATTATTTATCGCGGCAGCGTTATCACCAGCTAAAGTGATACGCGTGGAGATTTTGGATCGTGATAATCGGCAGGCGTTGGCGGTAGTGCCAGATGATCAGGCATCTTTAGCAATTGGTAAAGAAGCACAGAATGTGCGGTTGGCTGCCAAGTTAACGAACTGGTCAATTGATATTCGTAAAGAATCAGAACTATAACTATTTGTGGGTAGTGAGCGTATTCACCCTAGTGAAGTTTAACGTCACCGCACTATTCATACTTTTATCGGGTAAAATAAGGAATTGTGTGAGTAAATTTTAGTTACATCCCGTTTCTAATCTTTTACTTGTGCGTAAGTATCTTTTGCTTTGCCACTAATAATTAGTAGCTAGTATCTAATCAATATGAAAGCGGGTAGAGAGCCGATGGGCACCCGATGAGTATCCAGCGATGAGCTGTCAACAATAGTGGTCTGACGTTTACGGCGGACCCAATCTAAAGGAGAAATGTGGCTAAGGTCCGCGTCTACGAACTTGCTAAAGAGCTTGGTATTTCCAGTAAAGAATTACTAGCTACACTTAAACAAAATGGCGAATTTGTAAAATCGTCATCATCTAGTATTGAACCGCCAGTGGCTCGGCGTACTCGTGAATATTACGAACAACATCCAGAATTATTACCTAAGCCTAAGGAAACTCCGAAGGAAGAACCTAAGGAAGAAAAGAAACCGTCACCTAAAAAGGCAACAAAGGTAAAAGCAGAATCTACCGCGCAGGATGATGCTAAAACTACTGCTCCTAAGCCAGCAGCTAAGAAACCTACTACAAAGCCCACAGCCAAGAAGGTTGCGGATAAGTCCACTACTAAGAAACCTGTGCCTAAGAAGGCTAGCGAAAAGCCGGTGGCGAAAAAAGCGGATAGTAAAGCTGAAAGCGCGCCAACTCCTGCGCCTAAACGTATGGTTGCTACACCCGGCGAAGCAATGAAATCTGCCGAAGCAGCACGTGAATCTGCACCACCACGTCCACAGGCACGTGGTAAAGGTGGTCCGCGTCCTGGTAATTCCCCATTTGCTAGTAAGCAGGGTATGGGACGTAATACCGGTCGTGGTCGTCCTGGTAATTCCCCATTTTCTTCTAAGCAGGGTATGGGGCGTAATGCCGATGAAGCCGATCGGGGCAGAGGCCGTGGCGGTCAAGGCGGTCAGAACCGTCAAGGGAAGCCTAATGCTAATGGGCAACGTCCACCGCGTCGTAATGATTCAGCACGTCCCGTAGCACCAAATATGCTACCTGATCAAATGCCAGTAGCTACCGATAATAATCGTGGTGGCCGTGGTAAAGGTCGTGGTGGTCAAGGCGGACAGGGTGCTCCTGGATTTAAGGGTGGCAGTTTCACTCGTTCTGGTGGTAAAGCCCGTGGTGGTTCTACTGCTGGCGCATTCGGTCGCCAAGGTGGAAAAAAGCGTAAGCAAAATCGTTCTCGTCGGAATGAATATGAAGAACAGCAGTCACCAATGTTGGCTGGTGTGCAAGTTCCGCGTGGCGATGGTAGTACGGTGGTACGTATTCGCTCAGGTGCTTCTTTAGTTGATTTTGCTGAAAAGATTAGTGCAGACTCAGCAGCTTTAGTTACCGTATTATTCCGTATGGGTGAAATGGCTACGGCTAATCAGTCACTTGACGAAGACGTATTCCAGCTTTTGGGTGCGGAACTTGGTTATGATATTAAGATTATGAGCCCGGAGGATGAAGATCGCGAGATTTTAGAATCCTTTGATATTGATTTAGCGGCAGAAAGTGCTGCTGAAGATGATGAATTGCGTGTTGCTCGTCCACCGGTAGTTACGGTTATGGGTCACGTTGATCACGGTAAGACTAAACTTCTTGATGCAATCCGTAATGCGGATGTGGTTGAGGGAGAAGCTGGCGGTATTACCCAAAACATTGGTGCATATCAAGCTCATGTAGATGTTGAAGGTGAATCTCGTTTTATTACCTTTATTGATACTCCCGGTCACGAAGCCTTTACACAAATGCGTGCGCGTGGTGCGGATATTACAGATGTTGCCGTGCTGGTTGTGGCAGCAAATGATGGAGTTATGCCCCAAACCGTAGAAGCGATTAACCATGTGAAGGCAGCGGAAGTGCCAATTGTGGTAGCCGTTAATAAGATTGATGTGGATGGAGCAAATCCGGATAAAGTACGTGCTCAGCTTACAGAATATGGGTTGATTGCTGAAGAATATGGTGGCGATGTTCCGTTTGTAGATATTTCTGCAAAGCAACGCACAAATATTGAAGAACTTTTGGCAACTATTGTTACCACTTCGGATATTTTAGTAGCTCCACGTGCTAACGCAGATAAACCTGCGCGGGGTATTGCAATTGAAGCTAAACTGGATCAGGGTCGTGGTTCGGTGATTACTACTTTAATTCAAGAGGGTACTTTACGTATTGGTGATCCAATTGTGGTAGGCACTGCCTATGGTCGAGTACGGGCTTTGGTGAATGAACACGGAGTACGGGTTGAGGAAGCCGGTCCTTCGCGTCCAGTGCAGGTACTTGGTTTAACTTCGGTACCAGGCGCTGGTGACCAGCTCATTGTGGCAGAAGATGATCGTACTGCACGGCAAATTGCAGAACGCCGTGAAAGTGCTAAACGTGCGGTTACTTTAGCTAAACGTCGTAAGCGTATCTCGCTTGAAGACTTTACCGCTGCTATTGAAGAGGGCAAGGTTGAGAATCTCAATCTTATTATTAAGGGTGATTCTTCTGGTTCGGTAGAAGCATTAGAATCAGCTTTGCTTGATATTACTGTGGGTGGCGAAGAAGTTCAGCTCAACGTAATTCATCGTGGAGTGGGTGCGATTACGCAATCGGATGTAGATTTGGCTACGGTAGATAGTGCAATTATTATTGGCTATAACGTTCGCCCGGCAGAACGCGTTAATGATATTGCGGATCGTGAGGGGGTAGAAATGAAGTTCTACTCCGTTATCTATGATGCAATTGATGATATTGAAGACGCATTAAAGGGTAAGTTGAAGCCAATTTATGAAGAAGTTCAGTTGGGCACGGCGGAAATTCGTCAGGTATTTAAGTCGGGTAAATTTGGCAATATTGCTGGTTCTATTGTGCGTAGTGGCACGATTAAACGGGGTACAAAGGCTCGTTTAATTCGCGATGGCGCGGTCGTAGTGCCGGAGCTAGAAATTAGTTCTTTGCGTCGCGAAAAAGATGATGTAACTGAAGTTCGTGAAGGGTACGAATGTGGTATCACTCTTGGATATAAAGATATTAAAGAGGGCGATATTATTGAAACCTGGAAAATGGAAGAAAAAGCACGTAGTTAGTGGTTTATGATGGCTAATCCTCGTAGTGCGCGAGTTGCAGAGCAAATTCAGCAAATTGTAGCGCGTTTAATTAGTACCAAACTTAAAGATCCGCGTCTGGGTATGGTTACGGTAACGGATGTGCGAGTTACGGGAGATTTACAGCATGCAACTATCTTTTATACCGTATATGGTTCGGAAGAGGAATTGCGTAAATCTGGTCGTGCACTTGAATCTGCAAAAGGTTTAATACGTTCACAGGTAGGAGCGGGTTTAGGACTAAGGCTTACGCCGAGTATTGAATTTGTTCCAGATGCTTTGCCGGATACTGCTAAGTCTATTGAAGATGCTTTAGTGGCAGCAAAATTTAAGGATGAGCAGGTGCGTAAACTAGCAGAAAATGCGCAACCTGTTGGAGGAGATGATCCTTATAAACTACCTAAAACGGATCGTATAAACGAGCCTAATTCGTTTGAGGAATTTGGTGACGAATAATTCTAAGCCACGTCGCGTGATGCCGTGGGGTGATGTGCTCAAAGCTACGGAAACTGCTCCCGATGGGTTGCTATTTGTGGATAAAGTTTCTGGGGTTACTTCGCATGATGTGGTGGGTGCAGTACGCCGACTTGCAGGTACACGAAAAGTTGGTCATGCGGGAACGCTTGACCCGATGGCTACGGGCTTATTAACTATTGGTGTTGGTCGTGCTACGAAACTTTTACACTATTTAACGGGTGAGAAAAAAACTTATCGGGCACGCATCGTACTTGGAATTACTACAACTACTGAAGATGCACATGGTGAAGTGGTAACGCGTGCGGATTCTGGGCAGTTAGCTAAAATTACTCCCGCCTTAGTGGATACGGTATTAGCAACATTTCGTGGTGATATTTTACAACGTCCCTCATCGGTATCGGCAATTAAAGTTGCTGGTAAACGTGCGTATGATTTAGTGAGGGCGGGGGAAGCGGTGGAATTAGCTTCACGTCCTATTAGCATTTATCAACTAGAGCGGGAAACTGATTTGCTTCCTGCGATGGCTGGTACTGGGCTGGAATTTGAAATTTTGGTGGAATGTTCGGCAGGTACCTATATTCGTGCCTTAGCACGAGATATTGGGGAAGTGCTCGGAGTGGGTGCACATTTAACCATGTTACGTCGCGTGCGGGTAGGTAACTGGCAGGTAGACATGGCGCATACGGTTTCACAATTATTGTTAATGCCAAATAGTTTACCGATTTTAGGAATGTCTGAAGTTTGTAAGCAAACTTTTCCGTGTATTGAAATAACTGACAGTGAATGTGCAGATCTGCGATTTGGTAAATTTATTGCCTATCGCGACCCGCAATTTTTTCAATCCACAATCAGTCAGCCTTTTGCGGCTTTTAATAATAATCAGGTTATTGCCTTGGTGTCTAAGCGGGGAAAACAGTTAAAACCGGATTTAAATTTAGCATCAATTGACGTGTGAAATTGATGCTAAATAAAGATATAATTTATATACGAAAATATTGATATATATATATATCAATATAAGATATGGATAAAGGAACCATGGGTAAACATAGCATAGGATCTAAGATGTATGACGTATTTTCAACGCATTTAGCCGAGATAGATAATCCACTTATTAAAGTTCGTAATTTAACTAAAACTTACGGTAAAGGTGATGCGCAGGTTAATGCACTAAACGGAGTTGATTTGGATATTGCTGCCGGTCAGCTTACCGCGGTTATGGGTCCATCGGGTTCGGGTAAATCTACTTTAATGCATTGTGTAGTGGGTTTAGAATCTGCCACTGAAGGTTCGGTAGTGTTAAATGGTAAAGAAATTACGAAGTTAAATGAACGTAAATTAACACAAATGCGTCGTGATGAAATTGGTTTTATTTTCCAGTCTTTTAATCTTATTCCCACTTTGAACGCACAGGAAAATATTAAACTTCCAGCTACTATTGCGGGTAAAAAAATTGACCCAGAGTTCTTTCAGAAAATTGTAGATACGGTTGGTTTATCTGATCGTCTTACGCATCGTCCCAGTGAATTATCGGGTGGTCAGCAACAGCGTGTGGCGTGTGCGCGGGCCATGATGACCCAACCTGCCGTTATTTTGGCAGATGAACCAACAGGTAATTTAGATTCTACGGCAACGGCACAAATATTGAACTTATTGCGTACTTCTGTTGATGAATTAGGGCAAACGGTCGTTATGGTTACGCACGAGGCAGAAGCAGCCATGATTGCTGACCGAGTTATTTTCCTTAATGACGGAAAAGTGGTCGGCGAAATTCTACAACCCACTAAGGACACTATTTTAGATACGTTAAAAGATGCTAAGAATTTCACGCAAACGGACGGTGAATAATGTATCGAGTGGTTATTCGGGACGTAAAGGAACATTTTGGTCGTTTTGTGATGACCATCTTTGCGGTGGCATTGGGCGTAGCCTTTTTATCGGGAACTTTAGCGTTTCGAGATGTTTTAGCTTCTACTTTTTCTTCTATTACAGAATCTAGCTATACCGAAGATATTTACATATATGGAAAAGTAATTGAGAACGCTGGTGAAACGATGAACACTCCCATTGATTCGGGAGTGTTAGCAAAAACCAAACAGGTTTCCGGAATAAAGTATGCGACTGACGTTTATTATGGTCAGGCTTATGTTTTTAATGCTGATGGGGTGGTAGCCAACACTTCGCAAGCACCTGCAATGGGATATAGTTTTGATAATAATTTAGCGGATAAAATTATTACGGGACGCGCTCCGAAAGCCGATGAAGTGCTTTTAGAAAAAGCTACGGCTTATAAGCTGGGAGTTAAAGCGGGGGATACGGTAACTATCGTGGTAAATTCGCCGCAGCAGATGAAAGTTAGTGGCACCTTTACTTATGGTCAGTCTTTGGTAGGTGCTTCTATCGCTTCGTTTTCGCGAGATACATCTATTAAACTTTTTGGTGATGAACCCGTTGCGGTTACGGTTTTAGCTGCTGATGGGGTGGACGTAAAAAATTTAAAGCAACGTATTGTTAATGTGCTGGGTAATGAATATACGGTTAAAACTAAGGCAGAGTCAAAGAAAGAATCTGCGGAAATCGTAGATAAGATAATTCGCCCAATAAATACTTTCTTATTACTTTTTGTCAGCGTGGCATTAGGTATATCCATTTTTATTATTACGAATACCTTTACTATTTCGGTACGCCAAAGGCAAAAACAGTATGCGTTATTGCGGGCAATTGGGGCAAAATCGCGTCAGGTTTTCTTTGCGGTAATTGTGCAGGCTATTATTGTGGGATTGGTTGGTTCGCTATTAGGTATTGCTTTTGGGCAAGTGCTTATTTTAGGTATTCGTGCTTTGCTTGGCGCCGTTGGTATGGAATTGGGTGGTTCTTTAATTATTGCTACTCCAACCATTATTAAATCTATTATTGCGGGCATTATTTTTACCTGCTTGGCTGCAATATTACCTTCTCGTAAAGCTGCCTTAATTCCGCCTTTAGAAGCTATGCGTCAAAGTTCTGGGGCTAAAGAGAAATCTTTGGTATTACGTACTGTTTTTGCTCTTTTGCTTCTTACCGGGGGTAGTGTTTTGCTATACCTGGGTGCTGACGGTAAAGGGAAGTTACTTAGTGCTGGGGTGTTATTTTTAATTATTGCCGTAGTGTTACTAGCGCCGGCGCTAGTAGCGATAGTATCCGCGGTCTTTGGTTATCCTTTACGTAAAATAGCTCCTGTAACCGGTGTGCTAGCTTCACGTTCACTCAAGGCTACTCCGCGGAAAACTGCTACTACGGCTATGGCCTTGGCAATTGGTATTACTTTAGTATCTGCGGGTTCTACTATTGCTGCTTCTTTGCAGGGATCCATACACGCCATGATTACGGATACGGTTTCTGCAGATTTGGTAGCTACTCCGATGTCTTTTGTAAAAGATCCTTCGGTGGGTGCACAAATGATTCGCGATACTCCTGGTGTAGCTAAAGTTGATGATTCTTTGCGGATGGGACTGGTGGCAGATGCAAATGCGGAGAAAGAAACCTACTATTCGGTGGGCACATATAGTAAAAACGTTTTCCAAAAAATGGGGTTTGAATTATTAGAGGGGTCAGACAGCGCTTTTCAGTCAGGCAATGCAATTGTAGTGCGTGACTATGCAAAGTCGCATAATTGGAAAATTGGACAAAAAATTACTGTGGCGGGTATGGGCGAGCCGGTTACTTTGATTATTAGTGGTTTTACTAATCAAGATAATCCTTTTATTGGGTTGCCGATACGAGTTACTCCGCAGGATTTACAAAAAATTAAGCCGTTTGATTTAACGGGTGGCGTGTTTATTATTGATGTAGCTGAAGGTGCAGATATTGCAAAAGTTAAAGCTGATGTGACTAAGGCGGTTAAATCGCAATATTTGTGGACGGTTTATGATCAGCAAGATATTAAGAATCAAGCATCGGGACAGATAAATACGCTTTTGACGGTATTTTACGGGTTGCTCGCCTTATCGGTTATTATTGCTATTTTAGGTGTTATTAACACTTTGACGCTTTCTATTTCCGATCGAGTTCGCGAGATTGGTTTATTACGTGCGGTTGGTCTGCAACGGCGGGGAATTAAGCGCATGATTTTGCAAGAATCAATTATGATTACGCTATTTGGGGCAATTGTAGGAATTTCTTTAGGTATTCCAGTGGGCTTAGCAACTATTAAATTTATGCTTCAAGATGCCACGGTTCGTTATGTAATTCCGTGGAACAATGTAAGCGTAATGTTACTAGTTGCCTTTATAGTGGGTATTTTTGCCGCAATTTTCCCAGCTCGTCGTGGTGGTAAGATCAATATTCTTGAAGCTATTGCAGAAGATTAGTTAAACAAATCGTCTGATAATAGTTCTATATCTTGCACGCCAGTTAGGATTTCTCTATCAAGGGGACGATTGCGGGAAAGCACTGAGAGCTTACCTGATGATTCCATAATTACGGCAGCTACTTCATCTACGGAATGAATACCCGATTCCCGTAATTTAGAAATCAATTCGGTATGAGTGGTGTGTGTGGCTTTCATATTTTTTTCAATAATAGTGCTCCCAGCCATGAGTAGTTTTGCGGAGTTAGTAATCATTAGGGCACCACGTCGGGTATGGGCAATATTACCCAGTGTAACGTGCAGGATAATCAGGGTGAAAAAAGTGGTAATACCTGCCCCTAAAGTGGCCACGGGTCCCAGGGCGGTACGTGCGACCACACTACCAAATAGGAGGGTCATAATCGTGTCAAAGGTGGTAAGACTTGAGAGCATGCGTGCTCCTAAGATGCGTACAACAAAAAGAAAAATTAAATAGATAATCGTAGTGGTAATAGCGGCGGCCATAGCGCCTTCCATATTGATACCAATCCACTCGGTTAGTCCATGTGGATATTCCATAATTTCTCCTTGCGTTTAATAGTTTTATGTTGTTGCTCGTCTGTTTATGACAATTGCACTGTTTAATGTATGTTATTGCCATTCTAGTTTAGAATAGCAGTATGGATAATGAAGAAAAAATAGTTTTGACTGAAGAACAAGAACTTTTACGTGCTCGTCG
>PDWI01001442.1_pt1 | contig 43517 bp, 35 predicted proteins | sample 1430891 | NCBI WGS metagenome assembly PDWI01 (sample SAMN01162508, study PRJNA174530) | Oral metagenome, whole genome shotgun sequencing project. | biome: Marine environment; feature: Marine mammal; material: Swab sample of the gingival sulcus; isolation source: swab sample of gingival sulcus... | reverse complement strand
ACCCCCTCTAACTCCCCCTTATCAGGGGGAGGACTGTCCCTTTTAGAGTATAACTTTTTTGAATTTAATGAAATCTTGTTTTGTGCGTAACTTCAGTTAATCTAAGTTATTAGTTTAAACTACTAATTATTGATACTTTGATTTTATCTCTGCACAGGAACATAGCTATCAATTTGCTCTCCTAAATTCTCAGCGATGACCTCGCACTCAATCACCCGTGTCTCTGCGAGTGAATACGATGTTGCCCATTGCTTTAACAACAAACCAGCCATGTTAGCGACGATTGGCATATGGCACACCACCAACACACAATCCACACCCCCACGAGCTTCAACTACTTGTGCAACTTTATCTAGACCTTGTGTGGCATCATCATCTGGGGTAATGCTATCAACAATCTGTACAGGTGTGTTTGGAGCTATGTCAACAAACGCCTGTAAGGTTTGTTTTGCTCTTTTATAGGGACTTACAATAAACAAATCAGGCTGATACTTATCCATCAAATATTTTGCACTCTCTTTTGCTTGTTGCTGTCCAAACTCAGTTAGTTGGCGTGCACTATCTGTGGTTTTTAAAGCCTCTGCTTGACCGTGTCGCATTAAAATAACTTTCATCGCTATCCCCTTCTTTATTCTCTGTTCTTTTTCTTTTTTACTTGAATAATCTGTTGATTTAACTCGGTATTGCTATTAATGACATTGGGCATGACAAACTCCACATCACTACGAAAGCCAGTTTCCATCAGATTTAAGGCAACGCCAAAGGCTGCCTTATCTTCAAAGATAATCGCATGTAGGGCATTCGTAATTGGCATGTAGACATCATCTTGAGTTGCCTTCTCATATACCTGTACGATGGTGTTAATCCCTTCGGCAGTTTGCCCCAATTTTTTGACCGCTTGCTCTAAACTAACACCTTGCCCTAACATTTTACCCACACGGAAGTTACGGCTCAGCTCAGAATTACAGGTGGCGTATAAATCACCAACACCCGCCAATCCCAAAAACGTCAACGGATTAGCACCCATTTTATCACCAAAGCGACTCATCTCCGCCAAAGCACGCGTTAAAATCATTGCTTTGGTATTGTCACCCACATCATAGGCAGATGCCATCCCCATTGCAATGGCATAGATATTTTTTAAAGCTCCGCCCAACTCCACACCACGGACATCATCGCTGGCAAATACACGGAAAAACGCTGAATGTAACGCCATCTGTACCGCATGACGTAGAGGTTCAGATTCACTGGCAATCACAGTACCTGAAGGCATATTGTCCATAATTTCAATGGCTAAATTAGGACCGGACATGACACCAAAATTTACCTCAGGGAGTTCTTCTTTAATAATATCACTCATCAAGGCAAAACTGTGCTTTTCCATACCTTTGGTTAAAGAAACCACCGCTTGCCCTGTGATTAGCGGCGCAATTTTTTGCAAGGTCTCACGAAAGGCAGAGCTAGGCACAGCAACAAAAATAATATCAGTGTTTTTAACCGCATCAGCAAGATCAAAGCTAAATTTTAACCGATTATCCAATGTATGATTGGGTAGATACTTGCGGTTAACATAGTGCTTTTGCATATATTTAACACTGCGTTTATTACGCACCCATAGGGTAACATCACAACCGTTACGAGCTGATAGGTTTGCCATCGCCGTGCCAAAACTACCACCACCGACGAATGCCAGTCTTAATGGTTGTTTACTCTTACTAGAGGATTGACCTGCGTCACTTGTGGAATTAGTGCTTGTGGCGTTGGTTGTATCTTCATTATTTCTTTGGTTAAACTTTGTGAGTTTATCCTGTCCAGCTTGGCGGGCCTTTTCTAGTAGTGCTGATAACTTTGCCATATTTCTTTGGCGGATGGTCATTCTATCAGCATGCTCATCTGTCGCTGTTTGTTGTTCAGTTTCATCCGGTGAATGCTTGCTTTTATTACTATTAGTCATGGCGTTCTCTCAACTTAGATCAAGTTAACTCAATTTAGCTTAATTTGAAAGGGATTCCTAAAGTGTATCATAGCATATTACGGTTCTTTCTAAAATTGGATTTTTAATCATAAAAATTGAAAACAACCTAAACAATAGCTATTGGTAATATTACGCCACTCTCAACTCTTAAAATTAACAAACTGATTTCCTACGATGAATCAATTGGTTAAATGAATTTGTTTTTTGAACTGAACCAATCCTCCCCCTGTACTACGCAGGCATAGTCTTTGTCTTGCGAGCGGACAAAACAGTGTTTCGTTTTTTCCACTCTCAGGGAGTTAGAGGGGGTTATAAAAAATCGAGCGTGGCGTTATTACAACCCTTTCTCTTTTAAAGCCTTTTGTTTTTCTCTACGCTCCTTAAAAAACGCCTTTAGCATGGCACTGCTTTGTTCTGCCATCAAGCCAGATTGTACCAATATCTTTTTATGATTATAAAAATCTTGCTCCAGTAAATTAGCTTGACTACCAACCATACCTGCTCGTGGCTCATGGGTGGCGAAAACTAAACGGCTGAGGCGTGAGTGAATCAACGCACCAACGCACATGGTACAAGGCTCAAGGGTGACATAAAGCGTGGTATTGGGCGGTAAGCGGTAATTTTGTAAGGACTCACAAGCACAGCGTAAGGCAACAATTTCCGCATGAGCAGTAGGGTCATGGCTAAGAATGGGTTGATTATAGCCCTTAGCGAGGATTATTCCTTGTTGGCTATCCTTATCTTCATTCTCATTGTTATCAAATTGCACTAAAACCGCACCCACAGGCACTTCCCCTTGTTCTGCTCCTTGTTGGGCGAGGGAGAGGGCAAGGATCATATAGTGGTGGTCAATTTTGGTAAAGTCTTCAGTATTTATCATCACTGAGGCAACTGCCAATCAATCGGGGTTTTACCATGCATTTGTAAATAGTTATTGGTCTTGGAAAATGGCTTTGTACCAAAGAATCCCCCACGGTTAGCAGACAGTGGCGAGGGATGAACTGCGGTTAAAATTAGATGTTTATCCGTATCAATATACTTGCCTTTTTGCTTGGCTTTTCCGCCCCACAAGATAAATACAGTATGCTCAGTCTGTTCATTAACAACCTCAATCACTTTATCGGTAAACCTCTCCCAGCCCTTGCCTTGATGACTGCCTGCATTGCCCTCTTGTACCGTCAGCGAAGCGTTAAGTAATAGCACCCCTTGCTGAGCCCAATGGGTCAAATCGCCATGAGCCGAATAGCCCAGACCAATATCGTCTGCCATTTCTTTAAGCATATTATTGAGTGAAGGCGGTTTGGGAATCACTTTTGGTACAGAAAACGCCAGCCCCATCGCCTGCCCTGCTCCGTGATAAGGATCTTGTCCTAAAATCACCACCTTTACTTTAGATAATGGCGTAAGGTTAAACGCATTAAACATCTGACTGGCAGGAGGATAAATGGTCTTGCCTGCTTGATATTCTGCTCGCAAAAAGTTGCGTAAATTATCCATATTATCCGAGACAAGTTCATCAGCTAGAGCGTTTTTCCAATCGTCTGGCAGTTGCACTTTGGCTAGGATTGCTTGTTTTTCTGCTTCAGTTTTATTCATTTTTTATCCTATTTTGGCTTATTGAATTCCTCCTTTGCTAAAGGAGGAAACAGAAAGACTTGTACAGTGAGGGCAATTTTTCAGTTAAAAGTTTATCTAAACGAAAAGTTCGTCTTCTTTTTGCTTGGCATAATTCTCAATCACAGTCAACACAATCGGTTCATCACTGTCTTCATCAAGGCTAACCTTCACCAAGCCACCGTCAACCAAATCTCCAAATAAAATCATGCTGGCAAGCGGTTTTTTGATTTCATTTTGGATAAGGCGTTGCATAGGACGAGCACCCATCAGCCTATCATAGCCTTTTTCAGCAAGGTAAGCACGCACTCGCTCATCAATTTCAAGGGTAACTTTTTTATCGTCCAGTTGGGCTTGCAATTCAACTAAAAACTTATCAACCACACCCAATATAATAGAGGTATCAAGCGGATTAAACTGCACCACCGCATCGAGTCGATTGCGAAACTCTGGGGTAAAGGCTCGTTTCATCGCCTCGGTATTATCTTTACTATGGTCTTGTTTGGTAAAGCCCATGGAGGCACGGCTGATACTCTCCGCACCAACATTGGTTGTCATAATCAGTATCACTTGTTTAAAGCTTGCCACCCGTCCATTATTATCAGTTAGCGTGCCATGATCCATGACTTGCAACAACAGATTAAATACATCAGGGTGTGCCTTTTCAATCTCATCAAGCAACAATACGCAATAAGGGTGCTGATTAACTTTTTCCGTCAACAAGCCACCTTGATCAAAGCCAACATAACCAGGAGGTGCACCAATCAGACGCGAGGCAGTGTGAGCCTCCATATATTCTGACATATCAAAGCGAATAAGCTCTATGCCTAATAGGTTAGCAAGTTGTTTGGCAACTTCGGTTTTGCCCACGCCAGTCGGTCCAGCAAACATAAAGGAACCCACAGGCTTATCAGGGACTTTTAGTCCTGCACGAGACAACTGAATAGACTCCGCTAGGGTACTGATTGCCTCATCTTGCCCAAATACTAGGCGTTTAAGATCTCGCTCTAGGTGTTGCAAAGTGGCTTTGTCGTCTTTGGACACTGATTTTGGTGGAATGCGAGCCAGTTTTGCCACGATTGATTCAATATCGCCAACATCAATCGACATATCTAACATGGCAATGTCTTTTTCACTATGGTTTTTTATGCTGTCTTCCGTGCTATCTTCGCTGTTGTTCGCACCATTATTTACCATCTGTTCAATATTAGCACTTTCATTATTATTATCTTGCTCATTAGCTTTATCCGTAGAATTGTTGCCAATACCTAAGCGTTTATAAGCGCCTGCCTCATCAATCACATCAATGGCTTTATCAGGTAAAAAACGCTCATGAATATGCTTACTTGCCAATTCCACCGCACTGACAAGGGCTTGATCGCTATAAGTAACCTTATGAAATTCCTCATACTTTTCTTTTAAGCCACGCAAAATTGCAATGCTATCTTCAATACTCGGCTCTTTAATATCAATTTTTTGGAATCGGCGAGACAAAGCATGGTCTTTTTCAAATACTTGACGATATTCAGAAAAAGTAGTTGAGCCAATACAGCGTAATTCACCATTAGATAAAGCAGGCTTAATAAGATTTGATACGTCCATAGTGCTACTCATCGACGAACCTGCACCGATAATCATGTGAATTTCATCAATAAACAAAATGGCATTGGGCTTTTTCTTCAGTGCCTTGAGTAGCGACTTCATGCGTTTTTCAAAATCACCACGATACTTTGTACCTGCTACCAACGAGCCAACATCTAAGCTATAAATCACACAATCTTGCAAAGGTTTCGGAGCTTTTTTCTTCACAATAAGCCATGCTAATCCTTCTGCAACGGCGGTTTTTCCCACCCCTGGATCACCAACCAACATTGGATTATTCTTGCGACGACGACAAAGGATTTGAGCAGTGCGTTCAACTTCGTATTCACGCCCAATCAGTGGATCTGTTTTTCCTTCAGTGGCTTTTTTATTAAGATTAGTAGTGAATTCTAGTAGCGGATTTTTTTTCTTGTTGTCTTCCTCTTCATCTTCGTCATCATCTGCCTCCGTGCCTTCGTCTTTACCATGTGATAAATACTGCGTGAGTTCAAGGCGAGAAACCCCTTGTTTTTTCAATAAATACACAGCAAAACTATCATGCTCAGAGAACATAGACACCAGAATATCCGAGCCTTCAATTAAACGCCCACCGCCCACGGATTGCACATGAAAAATTGCTCGTTGCACAATGCGATCAAAACTTTGAGTAGGTTTTGGTGTATAGCTAACCCCTTCGGCAATCTTAGGACTGTGTTTATCCATGTAGTTTTCTAACTCTCGACGCAATGTCGCAATGTCCGTCTCACATGCTTTTAGCGTGGTTGAGGCATCGTTATTCTCTAGCAAAATAATAAATGCTCAACGGTGAGATATTCATGCGATTTTTGTTTTGCTAAGGTCATAGCAAGACGAAGAGATACTTCAAGGTGGCGACTTAACATGGGAATTCCTGTTTATGGTGCTTATTGTATTTTGATGTGTTTAGATTTGTGTATTGTTACATTCACTATTTAAATAAATGCGTATCTTTTGCGTTTTTTCAAGGAGTCATCGGTTTTTACTCTAAAGTTTGTTATAATTGAAAGCAACAAATATTCTACTATTTTTTTCTTTATGGCATTTACGAATTATCAAAGTCGGAAGCTTAAAATTATTAAAAATATGGTGAGAGTGGTCACCATAATTTTTTTTGTTTATGGCGTGATAAATTACTCTGAGACGGAGTTTGTTCTCTATTTCAGTGAGTTTATGTTGGCTGGATTGGGGATGATTGTTATCTTAACCATGAATAGATGGACAACCCGTCAGATTGAGATGTTTTCCCTTATCTTATGCATAACTCTTTGTAGCTATTTGTTTTTTATTTTACATTTTGAGGGATTAGAAACAACCTCCCATATTTGGCTAACCACTATTCCTATTACTACATACTTAATAACAGGGATGAGGTGGGGTTTACGTTTAACCAGTCTATCACTATTAATCATCATCTTATTACTGGGCGTTAAGGGGTATTTAAACACGCCGACGATGATTTCAACTATCAGTCTTGAGAATGTTATCGATGTTTTATTACCCTATCTATGGGTGTGGGTGTTGACTCATATTTACGAAAAAGCAAACTCTGATAATCAAAACATATTGTTGGATATTGCAACAAAAGATTCCTTGACCAATTTACATAATAGACGTGCATTTTATGATGTATTTAACAGTAATCGTCAATTTCCCGTAAGTTTAATGGCGGTCGATTTAGACTGGTTTAAGTCCATTAATGATACCCATGGTCATGATGGTGGAGACTTTGTCTTAAAACATGTCGCTAACAAACTGCTCAAGCAAGAACAGAATCAACGTCAAGTATTTCGTATCGGTGGAGAAGAGTTTGCCATATTATTACCCAATTCTGATCTGCAACAAACCGTGAAGTTTGCCACTCAGCTTTTAACAGAAATAAGAAACGAAGCAATTCAATACGGAGACAAAACCATTCGCATTACCGCCAGTATTGGTGTTGCTGTTACCGATATACCTTGTGACTTAGATACCTTAATGAAAGAGGCCGATAAGCATTTGTATAAAGCCAAAGCCAGCGGAAGGGACAGGGTTGTCTATTAATATTTGTTAAGAATAGTAGCCATGGAAAATGCAAAGCTGGCAGGAAAGAGCTACCTCTTTTTGATAGCCTCTGACAGCTCCATGAGCTCCATTTTTGAATGCTTGACACCTCGTAACAAATCTTTAAAATCTATCAATTAATTCTAGCACTTGTTTAAAACGAGTGAAGCTATGATCACCATGATTAAAGATAAGTTGATTGCAATCTTGATAACGCTCAATCGCTAGTCTGTAATCTAAGGTCTCATCATTTTTTTCGATCATTAATAAGAAGTTATCAGGATTGTCAATAGTTGTTGGACGCATTTGTTGTAATGCTTCTACATCATCATGAGTAAATTCAACCTCATCTTCTGAATGCCATGCTTTGTGTGTGCCAATTCGACTTGCCAGAGTTTGTGCAGGATTGGTTGAGGGATTGATCAGCACCGCTTTAAGATTATAGCGTTCGCTTAAACAAGTAGCATAAAAGCCACCGAGTGAACTACCAACCAGCTTTAGCATTTTTGGGCTACTGCCATTATCTTTTTTACGATTCTGTTCAATCGTTTTTTCAATAATTTGACTTAAAGTCGCCATTGCCTCAAGCGGATTTGCTGACAAATCAGGACAAAGCCATTCGTCATCACGTCCACGCTCAGCTAGCCATTGTTTAAGCTGTTGAGCTTTGGTTGATTGTGATGAGGATAAAAATCCGTGTATGTATAGTAACATATTAGTTCCTTAGCTTATCTTTTAACTATTTATTCCACCAAAGTATAAAACTATCCACTTTTGCACTATCTGGAATTTTATCCATATTAACAGTTTTGCTTTGAGCATTCCACCAGCCTTTATCCAACTCTGTCTTTGCAATGCTAAAATGAGCATTAATATCATCAACAACTAATACAATATGCTCCCTTGTCGGTTCAATTTTATCAATGGTGTAAGCCTGCCTAATTTCGCCATAAGTAGATTGACTATGAATCCCTTTATTCGTGCTAAAAGTAGGGCTATTGATTAACACCCGATTGACCTTTTGTTCAGTAGAGCCTGTTCGTTTTGGTGTTAAGGTAAACAAAAGTTCTGGGTTGTCCGATTGATTATCGTAAATCTGATAATCATCATAAATATCTTCCGCAAACTCACCATGACCGACTGTTTTTTTAATTTGTGATTTGGGAATTTGTTGCAAAATTTCCGCTATGCTTTGCTCTGAGTTGACGGTGCCAATGCTGTTAGCAGTGACGCTGTTTTTTAGATAGTCACCTGCAAGCGACGCACCACCTCGGCAATATCGCATCATCATAAAACGTTCATCAAAGTTCTTGGTGAAAACTTCAACGCCTAGCTTATCTTGCATTGGGCGAAGATACATATCAAATTTTTTATTCGGTTCATTACTGACGTTAAGCCAAAGTACGCCTTTCTTTTTAACTGCTGTCCCTGAAAAAGAACACCCTGCCCGCCCTCGTATTTCGCTCGCTGAAAACTCAACATGATAATGCTGATTACCCTTACTACTTAGTTGAGTACTGGTTGTGATTGGGCTGATAACAAGCGTTTGATGATAATGTAATTTTGTTTTGTGTGTTGTGGCATAACTGCCCGAGTAGTTAAAGCTACCTGCGTAATTCAGTTTACTTGAATGGTTAAACACCTTGTTTTTATTCACTGTCGCCCTATCAAACGTTGTTTTTATTGTTGATTTATTAGCTTGTTTGTTTTGTATGGGCTGAGTTTGACAAGCAGTGAGTGTTAATATAGAAATACTTAACAGGGTTGGTAGAGTGTATTTAATACTCATCAATAAAATCCTTGAGAAATAGAAACGGTCAAAAATTGTTAGAAACTTTATTCTATAAACTTCATCATAGCACAGCATTAGTTATTTACAAGTAACTTATTGGTAACCTATAATGCCTTTTTATCTACAGGTCATCTACAGAAGAGCGTGTTGAGAATTCAAACGTTAGAACTGATGAAATGTATGGGTATGCCATAATCAGCAAATACCTTTAAATAAACCTCTTTCAAAATTAATCCCTCCCGCTCCCTTTTTACAAAAGAGGGAGTGAAAGTCTCCCTTTCGTAAAGGGGAAGCTAGGGGGATTCAGAAACTATCAACTAAAATTATTTTAACAAAAATAGGAATCTTATTATGTCAGGCTATATGTTAGCACTTGATCAGGGTACGACATCCAGTCGTGCGATTATTTTTGATGACCATGCTCGCCCTGTTTGTAGCGCTCAGCAGGAGACCCAACTAGTTACTCCCAAATCTGGTTATGTAGAACAGGATGCTATGCAGATTTGGCACACGCAACTAAGCTGTGTGAACGATGTGATTGCTAAAGCTGGGCTATTAGCAACAGATATTGCTGGTATTGCGATTACCAATCAACGAGAAACCACCGTCGTTTGGGATAAAAAAACCGGTGAACCACTTGCACCCGCCATTATTTGGCAAGATAGACGTACCACTGACTGGTGTGAACAACAAAAACAAAATAGCGATTTTGCAGACAGAGTACAATCCATCACAGGTCTGCGTATTGATCCCTACTTTAGTGCCAGTAAGCTCTTATGGCTGATTGAGAATAACCAACAAATTCGAGAGATCTTACAATTTGAACCAAAGCGGGTGGCGTTTGGGACGATTGATAGTTGGTTGATTTATAAGCTGACCGGTGGTGAACACTTAATTGATGTCACTAATGCTTCTCGTACTTTATTATTTGACTTAAATAATATGTGTTGGTCAGATGAGCTATTAACACAATTTAACATTCCTAAATCAACTCTGCCAACGGTACTACCATCAGACGGTGGACAAGAAGGTTGGGGTAAGACAAAAAAAGGACTCTTTGCCAAACAACTACCGATTTTGGCGGTATTAGGAGATCAGCAAGCAGCTTTGTACGGACAGGGTTGTTTACAAAATGGCATGGCAAAAAATACCTATGGTACAGGATGCTTTATGCTGATGAATGTTGGTAATCAACCCATTATCAGCAAACAGCAACTGTTAACCACAGTCGCATGGCAACAGCAGGCTAACCTTAACCAGCGAACAAAGCCAATAACCAATGCAAGCAACCCGAGTGAGTTGTTAGAGCACTCTGTCCAGCGAATTAAGCAGGCAGGCAGTCGATTGTTTCAATCAGAAGAAGACTTGCAAACCACTTATGCTCTTGAAGGTAGTGTCTTTATGGCGGGCGCAATCGTCCAATGGCTAAGAGATAACTTAGGTATGTTTAAAAAAAGTGAACAAGTTGAAAAGCTTGCAATGCAGGTAGCAGATACTGATGGTGTAGTACTCGTACCGGCTTTTACTGGATTAGGTGCTCCCTACTGGCAACCGAATGCCACCGCCAGTATTTCTGGCATGACACGAGGGACAAACAAAGCTCATATTGCTCGTGCTTCACTAGAAGCCATTGCTTTTCAAACCTATGATGTATTACAAGCGATGCAAAAAGACAGTGACTCTCCACTGGCTGAGTTGCGAGTCGATGGTGGTGCTTCTAATAATGACTTGCTCATGCAATTTCAAGCCGATTTATTGGGTGTACCTGTACTTCGCCCAAAAGATACAGAAATTACCGCTAAAGGCGTCGCCTTAATGGCGGGATGTCAAAGTGGCTTTTATGATGAATCGGTGATTGATTATTCATGGCAACTCGATAAAGCCTTTGAGCCGAGTATGGGTGAAGATGAAAGAATGCATCATCTACAAAAGTGGCACAGAGCAGTTAAACAAGTGTGCGATATTTATGCTAAATGATAGCACGTGTTAGGTTTAAAGTAATACTTAAGTTTGTTGGAGAGTGTTAGATGGATAGTATGGTCACTGTGGCCTTGATTTTAACGCCATTGTTTTTGGGGTTTATGATTCCGACTTCTAATCGTTTGGTTGCTTTTGCTGATGCGGTGTTACGTTATTTAGTGATTGTGATTTTAGCTTATATTGGCGTTGAGTTAGCTCAGATTGAAGATTTTTATAGCAAGATTGGCTTGATTGCTGGGCAAGTAGCTTTGTTGTCGTTTTTGTGCGTTGGCTCAGGTCTTGTTGGGCTGATGCTGTTTGATAAGTTTTTTCCTTGGCATGTTACAAAATCTGAACCTATTGAGCATAAAGATATCAGCATTCATGGAACTTTGCTACAAGTGGTGTCCGTGGTGGTTGGTTTTATTATTGGTAGCTTTATTCCGCACGATTGGCTACCGCCTGAGCATAGTATGACGGTATTGCTGATGGTACTGATTTTAATGGTGGGCATAAGTTTAAAAGGCTCTGGCATCACTCTCAAAGAGGCTCTGATTAATAAGCGTGGCGTACAGACCAGTATTATTTTTACCCTGTGTGTATTATCCGCTGGTGTGGTGTATGCTTTGCTAACCCCCGAGGTCAGTATTAGTCAGGGCTTAGCAATGTCATCAGGCTTTGGTTGGTATTCGTTGTCGGCAGTAGTCATGACTGAAGCCTATGGAGCCGTCTGGGGAAGTGTGGCATTATTTAATGATCTATTTCGGGAAGTTTTTGCTTTATTATTTATTCCCATGATTATGCGTCGTTTTCCTTCGAGTGCGGTAGGAGTTGGTGGAGCGACGAGTTTGGACTTTACCCTACCGATTATTCAGCAGTCTGGTGGTGTGCAAGTAGTGCCATTAGCAATTAGTTTTGGCTTTATTGTTAATATTATTTCACCTTTATTAATGGTGTTATTTTCTAGTTTTTAATGGAGTAAATACAGTTTGTTACATAGATTTTAGATAAAAATACAATTTCCCTACACTTGTAAAGTAAATTGATATGACATTGACACAATTAAGGAGTATTATGGAGCGTATTGCAGAACTCAACACGCCAATTCAACAGGCTTTAATCAGTGTAGATCCAATATAGATTTTAGAAATGACATGAACAAGCAACATCTATTTACGCCAATAACAACAGCTATTAATAATAGTATGATTAAGCGGTTTAAAGTAATGTTTAAAGCGATTCCTCAAAGCATACTGATGTTGGTATTTATATTAGCTTCTGGTTCGGCAGTTGCCGATGATAATCGCTTTAGCAAGCATTTTAACCAAGTGCGCATGCCCAATATTTTGTTGAAGTCTGTTAGTTCTCCATCACAACCGACAAAGGGTAATCTCCCCTATCAACAAACGCTAGCAAAGCCATTAACAAGACCAACAATGATTCAAGGTCATTCCTATGCTAGTCAACCAATGAATACTCAACAAAACCCTCAACAAATAAACTCTAAAATCGGTGTTGGCTCTCAATCTATCTACCCAGTATCACCTGCAATAAGTGCTAATGTTAGAGTAGATGATACAAACTCCAGTAATACTCAGCCTAACCTTTATCAAAACAATCAGCAGGTCACCAATCAAGCAGACGCAGAGCTGAAAAAGCAACAGCGACCGACACAGGTATCCGCTCAACATTCGTTGTCGCCCGTTGATTTCACCAACATTCATATTAACAAGCCTATGCTTGCTTCAATGCATGCTGTGTCAGAGATTTGCTTACAAATATTACCGCCTAGGCTACATTACCGATTTGAGCAAAGTTTTAATCGACAGCTAAAACAATATTTCCCTAAAATCAGCGACCCAGTATTGGCAATGCAATATTTATCCAATCAAGAAGATTATCAGCAGTTGCTAACAAGCTGGAAAAACAAGTATTCCGAAGCAGAGAATATCGCCCTATGTGAAGAAATGGTTGCTAACAAAAAGTAAAGAACCCCGATAAGCAAAATAGTAAATAGACCCTTTTCTTATATAAATTATTATTATAAAATTTTCATTTTGTGCTAAACTTATAGCCATTCTATTTTTTACATTATTTAATTTTGCGGTGACGTTAATTATGCCAGTTGTATTTTCTAAAAATATATCGAAAAACTCTTCTAACCCCTTCGCCAAACTTGTTCAAACTAAGTCCATTCAACCTAAGACTGCTCAGTCTAAACTGGTGCAAACGGTAATGGCGGTAGGGCTACTCTCTATCAGTGCATTTAGCTCTGCTGGTATTGAACCACCTTCACTCGATAATACTGCGTATGTGTTGATGGACTATAAAACTGGAGAGATATTGGCAGAAAAAAATGCCAATAAGCCCCTACCTCCAGCATCATTGACTAAGATGATGACCAGCTATATCATTGAAGAACACCTAGAGAAAGGCGACTTAAAAGAAGATGATCAAGTATTAATGAGTGAAAATGCTTGGTGTCATGGTAGCAGTCGCCAATCCTGTATGTTTGTTCCTGTGAATACCACTGCCAGTGCAATTGACATGCTTCGTGGTATCATCATCCAGTCTGGCAATGATGCTTCTATTGCCATGGCAGAGCATTTAGCGGGTAGTGAAGCGGCATTTTCTGAGCTTATGAATAACAAAGCCAAAGAGCTGGGCATGAAAAATAGCCATTTCGTTAATGCTACGGGTATGCCTGCAAGAGGGCACTTTTCTTCAGCGATGGACTTAGCCATATTGGCAAGAGCTATCATTGGCAATGGTAGCAAATACTATGACATTTATTCAGAAAAAGAATTTACCTATAATAAGATCACTCAGGCGAATCGTAACTCACTATTAATGACTGACCCGAGTGTCGATGGTCTAAAAACCGGACACACCAATGCTGCCGGTTACTGTCTGGTCGCTTCTAGCGAGCGTAACGGTATGCGCCTTATCTCAGTGATTATGGGAACAAAAAGCATGAAAGCCCGCACCAAACAATCACGTGAGCTTTTAAACTGGGGATTTGGACACTTTAAGACCATCACTAAAGCACCAAAGGGACAGTTTGTTAGTAAGATTCCTGTTTGGTTTGGTACTGAAGATGAAGTAGAAGTCGCAACAGGTGATGCATTGCAAATTCTAACGACCAAAACTCAGCAAACAGACAAAATCAAGACCGTGATGAAGCTTAATGATAATGTCGAAGCGCCTATTAACAAAGGTCAGTCTTTGGGTAAATTGCAAGCGGTTATGGATGGTCAAGTCGTCGCCTCTGTTGATGTGGTTGCCACACATAACGTTGAAGAAGCGGGTATGGTTAGTAAAGTTTGGCAACATATTGTTCGCTGGTTTAAAGAGTTATTCTAAGTTAATCCTAGCTTAAAGGTATAGATTGATAGTATCGATTAATAATCTGGCTTGGTTGTGTAAAAGCCAACGGATAGCAACAGGTAAATGAACAAATAAAAGGTTGATAGACACCATGCCAAACACTCAGCCCACCCATTCGGATATTGAAATATTACAGACCGCAAGTCAATTTGCTTATCAAATTTGGCAACGCAAGCAGGAGGCTTGTCAGAGCTTTTTGCGTAGCTATCCGTTAAACAGCACGCTCACCCATCAGCAGATTGAAGACCTTGTGCAGGACTATACCCTTGATGAGGACTTTCAATTAGCTGATGAACAGGGCGTGATGAAAGGCTTGCGACAACTGCGTAACTTATTGATGATGCGATGGATATGGCAAGATGCTTTAGGTGTAATTGAAGTTGAGCAACTGACCACCGAGCTATCTGAGTTTGCTGATGCTTGTATCATTTTTGCCAAAAACTATACCTATCAACGACTGCTCACGCGTTATGGTGAGCCAACTTATAAAAATGCCAGAGGCAAGCTTCAACCATGTGATATGGCTATTTTTGCTATGGGCAAATTGGGAGCAAAAGAGCTCAACTTATCAAGCGATATCGATCTTATCTTTATTTATCAAGGGCAAGGCGAAACCAATACTGACAACTATCCAAAAGCAAAGTCTGTTGACAATCAAAGATTTATGACTCGTTTAGGGCAAGGTGTTATTAAACTATTGGACAGTAATACTGCTGATGGCTTTGTCTTTCGTGTCGATATGCGATTAAGACCTTGGGGAGATGGTAGCGATCTCGCCATGCACCAAAGTGCCCTGCATAAATACTTTAGTAAGCATGGACGGGCTTGGGAACGCTTTGCATGGCTAAAAGCCAGAGTCATAAATCCAATTAGCGATGACTTTGATAATAGTTTGCAAGATATCGTCAAGCCTTTTGTCTTCCGTCACTATGTTGATTACAGTGCGTTTTCTGCTTTGCGTGAGATGAAGTCACTGATTGAGAATCAAATCGCTCAGCGTGAGGACTTAACCAACGTCAAGCTCGGTGCTGGTGGCATCCGTGACATCGAGTTTATTGTACAGGCGTACCAACTTATCTACGGTGGTCGCCATAGCCAACTACAAGTCAAGCCTTGCTTACAAGCCATGGAAGTCTTGTACGAGCTAAATCACTTTGAAAAACAAACCTTTGAGAATTTACAATCGGCGTATCGCTTTTTGCGACGGTTAGAACATGGCATTCAAGCCATTAACGACCAACAAACGCAACGTCTGCCTACGGATGAACAATGGCAAAATAACTTAGCCAAAACCTTAAGGTTTGACAATTGGCAAGCATTGTTGGATGAACTTGATAGACATCGTCAAAATGTCAATACGCCATTTAACCGCCTAGTAACGGATAGAAATACTTCCAGACGCAAAGCCAATCAAATCAAGATTAATCAACAACAACTTGATTCGATTTTAGATACAGAGAATCAACAGAAATTAGCCAACTTTTGGCAAAGTAAATTGGTTGCTAATTTAACCGAAGAGTCTCGCAAACGCCTAGATTTGGCATTTCCTGTATTGATGGAATCCTTGCTGATTTATGAGCAACACTGTCAAAAGAACCCCAATTATGGTAATGGAGCAAATGTTGTCTTACCTAGATTATTAAATTTATTAGAGTCCATTTGTCGCCGTTCCATTTATTTAGTGATGTTAGCAGAAAATCCTGACTCTACCATTAATCTAATTCCTATGCTATCGGCAAGCCCTTGGATTGCTAATGAGCTTGCTCGCTATCCTGTATTGTTAGATACCTTTTTGCAACAGAAATATCGCCACCTACCTGATAAAGCAGAATTAAGCAACATCATGCGACAGCGTCTGTTACGTGTTGAGCCCAGTGATGAAGAGGAATTGATTAGCGTTCTAAGATTGTTTAAAAAGAACCAAGTACTTGCAACGGCTGCCAGTGATATTATTGCTGAGCGTCCGATTATGAAAGTATCAGACTCGCTTACCTTTATTGCAGAAGTTGTACTAGAAGCAACCCTACAACGAGCATTCGTTGAGATTGTGCGTCGTTACGGTTATCCGCTTAACAAAAAAGGCGAGCCTGTCACCGAAGCTGATTGCGGGTTTGCCATCGTTGGTTATGGTAAACTTGGCGGAATTGAGTTGTCCTATTCTTCAGATTTAGATTTAGTATTTTTACATAATATTAAAGAAACGGCAATGACCACTGGAGAGAAACCCATTAGTGGTATGAAGTTTGCCCAAAGATTAGCGCAAAAGCTAATGACCTATCTGACCTCACAAACGCGTGATGGTAGAGCCTATGAGATAGATATGAGACTTCGTCCCTCCGGTAACGCTGGCATGATGGTGGTCTCTGACGACGCTTATGAGCAGTACCAGCTCAATCAAGCATGGGCATGGGAACATCAAGCTCTTGTACGCGCCAGAGCTATCTGTGGTGATAAGCGAGTGATGCGTCGATTTGAGCAAATACGTCATAAAGTGCTAAGTCTGCCTCGAGAGATTGCTAACGTACAGACAGAAGTGCTAGCAATGCGTCAAAAAATGATGGAACACCTCGGTAGTGATAACAAAACACAACAGCAGGGTAAGTTCAATCTAAAACAAGATGCTGGTGGCATTGTTGATATCGAGTTTCTTGCTCAATTTGGCGTATTGGCGTATGCTCATCAATATCCCAATCTTACTAAATATAGCGACAACGTACGAATTTTTGAGTTATTAGCTGAGGATCAAGTTTGGCCAGAGCAGACCTGCTCTGAGTTAACACAAGCCTATTTAGCCATTCGTAGCAAAACCCATCAGCTGGCCCTTGCCGAAGAAAGCTTATTGGTCGATGAACCCGAATGGCATGAACTTAGAGAAATCGTATCAAACTATTGGCAACAGCTTATTCTATAATTTAATTTCACAACTATAGATAAAGGTTATCCAGCTCCTAACGGCGATTGAAACTTTTTACTCAATAGCAGTTAACCCAATGGCAGTTAACTTAAAACAAATTAACCTAATACAAGCATCAAATAACATACAAAGGAACGCACATGAGCCACACTTTTACCCATCAACTTAATCAACGTTTTCAACAAACGCAAAACTTACTCTGTGTTGGACTGGATATCACCACTGACTATATTAAGCAATATATTGAAGATACTTCGATTCTAGAAATTAATAAGCGTATTGTTGATGCAACAGCCGAGTTTGCTCTTTGTTACAAGCCACAGTTTGCCTATTATGGAGCGATTGGGCAAGAAGCGGAATTGGCGATGATTATTGACTATATTCATGATAATTATCCGCAGATTCCTGTCATTCTTGATAGTAAGCGTGGTGATATTGGCACAACTGCGGAAAAATATGCTGAAGAAGCTTTTATCCGTTATCAAGCTGATGCGGTTACCGTTAACCCTTACATGGGGTTTGATGCAGTTGCTCCATTTTTAGCCTATCAAGATAAAGGAACAATAGTCCTTGCACGCACTTCCAATCCAAGCAGTGCTTTTTTACTCACCGAGATTGAGGATAAGCCACTGTATCTACATTGGGTGACGCATATTTTTAATGAAGCAAAACAACAAGCTTTGCTCACTGATAACTTGCAATTTGTGGTGGGAGCAACTGATTTACAAGCCATTGCAACCATGAGAGATAATTTCCCCGATAATTGGCTACTTGTCCCAGGGGTTGGTGCTCAAGGTGGTAGAGCAGATGAAGTGGTGCAAACTGCCAAACGAGCTGATAATCCTTGTCCTATGACCATGGTCAATGTCTCCCGAGGTATTTTACCAAAAACAGCAAATAATACGGATGGCAAGATAACACTGGATGAATTTAGTACAGCTTGTCAGGTATTGGCAAAGGGTTTTGCTGAAGATATTAAAAAAGGGCTACAAACATCTTAAATAGAAAAATAAAAAATCGGATAAGATAGATAACACACCATTATGAGCCAACTTCCCTATAGCTTTGCCAAACGTCATCAATTGCTGATTGTACCTGCCATTGATGCCAGCGAGCCTGCTACCATCCTAACAACAGACAGCACCTCGCTTACTGCCATTAACGAGAGTGTGCGTTTTTTGCAAACACTTGGTGATAATAATCCGCCAAAGTTTGAACGTATCGAAGCTGAAGAATTTGAAAAGCGTTTGTCTGCAACTTATGCTGGCAACACGGGTGAATCACAGCATATCGCCGCTGGACTCGAAGACCACCCAGACCTAATGAGCCTAGCCGATAGCGTTCCTGAAACCGAAGACCTAATGGACTCTCAAGACGATGCGCCTATTATTCGCCTAATTAATGCCCTGCTATCGGAAGCAATTCGTCTCAACGCCTCAGATATTCATATTGAAACCTTTGAAAAACGTCTATCGGTACGCTTTCGTGTGGACGGGCAGTTAAAAGAAATCGTTAGTCCCAAACGCCAACTGGCTCCCCTGCTTATCTCTCGTATTAAAGTGATGGCAAAGCTGGACATTGCCGAAAAGCGCATTCCGCAAGACGGGCGTATCTCGTTACGATTGGCAGGGCGTGAGGTTGATGTGCGTGTCTCTACCCTACCCTCAAACTTTGGCGAGCGAGTAGTGATGCGTCTGCTGGATAAACAAGCCGGTAGGCTAAATATGACTTATCTGGGGCTATCGGATAAAGACTACCAACAGCTCAAGACCCTTATTTACCGTCCGCATGGCATTATCTTGGTCACAGGTCCTACCGGATCTGGTAAAACCACCACCTTATACGCCGTTCTTACCGATTTAAATGACCAAACCCGTAATATATTGACTGCTGAAGACCCTATTGAATTTCAGCTGGATGGCATCGGTCAAACACAGGTTAATAATAAAGTAGATATGACCTTTGCACGCAGTCTAAGAGCCATGCTCCGTCAAGACCCTGATGTGGTGATGGTCGGGGAGATTCGTGATTTAGAAACGGCTGAAATTGCTGTACAAGCTTCATTAACAGGTCATTTAGTACTGTCCACTTTGCATACCAATACCGCCATTGGAGCAGTGACCCGTTTGCAAGATATGGGCGTTGAGCCATTTTTATTGTCGTCATCATTGATTGGGGTGGTAGCTCAGCGTTTGGTACGTACCCTTTGCCAAGACTGCCATAGCCATAGAGCCATTAACGAAGAAGAGCGTCAACTATTTAGCGAAATTATAAGCAAAGATAAGACATTCACTCTAACACAATTACCCATCCCACAAGGCTGTGATAAATGTAATCAATCCGGCTTTAAAGGGCGGACTGCTATTTATGAAGTTGTCCCAATTGACGATGAGCTTAGACAAATGATACACGCTGGGCAAGCGGAATTTGCCATGGAGCAATATGCGCGCACCCTCACGCCTTCAATCCGTCAAGACGGACTACTCAAAGTCCTACAAGACAAAACTACCTTAGAGGAAGTTTTAAGAGTAACCAGAGAAAGCGTGAGTGACTAAAAGACAAAGTTAAAAAGATGAAGCTAAAAACTGAAATATATTAAAACCACATCAAAATAAAGTCACATACTCACGGCCTACAGCCAATAAATGTTGACAGTCGTTTAAAGTTAACAATCGGCGGTGGCTTTTAGGCTCATGGTCATCACTATTTTGGCTCTGTTCACGTAATAAAATCGTAGTCACGCCTGTATTTACCAACTGGTTGTTAATGACAAAAGCATTCATAGAATAGCTATACTGCATCTGTTCGCTACTTTGTTCAGCTTGCTCAATATGAGGGTGAGCCAGTAAATAACTGACAATACTAGCAATCACACCACCAGAGGTGAATACTAGGCTGGTTTGTCCCTCTTCAGTATTATTGGCAACTTGTTGCAGGCCATAACTTGCTCGTTGTGCAAATTGTATCCAACTTTCATGATAGTCCGAATCATGTTTACCTAAATGCCAGCGTATCATTGATTGTTGAAATAGCTCAACCAACTGTTGTGTTGATAGGTTTGCATCAGCATACTTCGCTCGAAAATCACGCATACTACTACAATCACAGTACTTTAACAGTACTTCTTCATGGTCAAATTCATTAAACTCAGCCAGTGTACGGGCAGGAATACTACGACCACTATCAAGTAAAAAAGGTCTGCAAAAATGTTTGGCAGTATCTTGCTGGCGAATCATTGTCCCTGTAAAGATATTGTCCACTTGTCTTTGCTGATCAGCAAAGTATTGCCCAAGGATACTCGCCTGTTGGACGCCTAGCTCGGACAGCTTATCATAATTATCTTCACCAAAGGAGGCTTGTCCATGTCTGGCAAGGAGGATAGTTTTCATAAATTTTTCCTAAAACATAAGTTGAAGAACCATTTGTCATCAATATAACTATTGTCACCAAAAAGATAAAAGACGACAGTAATTGGCAAAATAATACACACACAACGAATGCCTATTATATCATCATAGCACTAGAATTTATCATCAAATCAAGGTAGAATGGCAAGCTATTTTAGTTATTATCGTTACTCTTAAATTATTATCAAATTTTTATTAAAAAAGTGAAGCTATCATGCGTGATTATCAATTATTTACTTCTGAATCGGTCAGCGAAGGGCATCCAGATAAAATGGCAGATCAGATATCTGATGCCATCTTGGATGCCTACTTACGCGAAGACGACCATGCTAGAGTGGCTTGTGAGACCTTAGTCAAGACAGGTGCTGTCATCCTCGCTGGAGAGATTAGCTCAACAGCACATAATATTGATCTTGAGGGCATTGTGCGAGATACGGTCAATCGTATTGGTTATAACCACTCAGATTTAGGTTTTGATGGGAGTACCTGTGCTGTCATTAATATGCTCGGTAAGCAATCACCAGAGATTGCTCAAGGCGTTGACAGAAGCAATCCAGAAGAGCAAGGTGCCGGAGATCAAGGCTTAATGTTTGGCTATGCCAGTAATGAGACAGATGTCTTTATGCCTGCTCCGATTGAATATGCCCACCGATTAATGGAACGTCAAGCTGAACTGCGACGTGCAGGAGAGTTAACGTGGTTACGCCCTGATGCCAAAGCACAGGTTAGCTTGCGTTATGATAGTGGCAGACCCTCAGCGATTGATGCCGTTGTCTTATCAACACAACACGACCCAAATATTTCACAAAGTGATCTGCAAGAAGCCGTGATGGAAGAGATTATCAAGCAAGTCTTGCCAAGTGAGCTGTTGCACAGTGGAACTCGTTATCATATTAATCCAACTGGCAAGTTTGTCATTGGCGGCCCTGTTGGTGATGCCGGCTTGACAGGACGCAAGATTATTGTAGATACTTATGGCGGCATGGCTCGCCATGGCGGTGGGGCATTTAGTGGTAAAGATCCCTCCAAGGTAGATAGGAGTGCTGCTTATGCAGGGCGTTATGTTGCTAAAAATATCGTCGCAGCAGGACTGGCAGATCGTTGTGAGGTTCAGATTAGTTACGCAATTGGTGTAGCTGAGCCTACTTCCATCTCGCTCAATACTTTTGGTACGGATAGGATTGCTAAGGATGAAATTATCCGTCTAATTCGCAAGCATTTTGATTTGCGTCCTTATGGAATTACTCGTATGCTAGACTTGATACAGCCTATGTATCAACAGACAGCAACTTATGGTCACTTTGGACGTGAAGGCTCTGATACAGCCTTTACCTGGGAAAAGCTGGATAAAGTTGAGGCACTAAGATCCGACGCTCAATTATAAACATCCCATATCATCAATTTCGCTTGCAAAAAATATAAATACAATTATCATATGTCCGTTTGCTTTTAGAAGCTGTTGTCTATCCAAAACCTTGGATTGACAACACTTGCTAATACCAGTCAGTAATCGTTATATTAAAGGTAAATCAAAGCCCTTATATAATGTTTTTTTAACTTAAGCAAGGATGATGATATGTCAGAATCTTCTATAGAAAATCGTATTCCTCAAGAAAGCGATGATGAGTATCTATTGGCGGATAGCTTTCCTCAGGGTACCGTTAAGGGCTTGAGCTTAATGGTAGTCTTTGCCATTATCAGTATGGTTGTATTTCATATATTACCCTTTGATATTAATGCTAACAAGGGCTTGGCACTGTTAGTATTTATCGGCCTGTTATGGCTGTCAGAAGCAATCCATGTTACTATTACTGCCTTATTGGTTGTGGTATTAAGTGCCTTTATTGGTATTCCCAACATTGATGCCCCAACTTCATTAAAAAGCTTTGCCAACCCATTAATCTTTTTATTCTTTGGTGGCTTTGCCTTGGCGGCTGCTCTTAATGTGCAACAACTTGACAAAAAAATTGCGATTAACATCCTCTCTATGGCAGGAGGTAAGCTAAGTACCGCAATATTCTTAATCTTTGGCGTTACGGCCTTTTTGTCAATGTGGATATCAAATACCGCCACAACGGCGATGATGTTACCACTAGCCTTAGGCGTACTTACTCAAATTGATAAAGAAAAAGACCGTGGTACTTTTATCTTTGTCTTATTGGGGATTGCTTATTCTGCTAGCTTGGGTGGTTTGGGTACGATTGTTGGCTCTCCACCAAATGCCATTGCCGCTAAAGAGCTGGGCTTAAGCTTTTCTGATTGGATGAAAATGGGTATTCCCATTATGCTAGTACTGATGCCAATCTTGCTCGGTGCGATGTTTGTAATGCTAAAACCGAATCTAAATCGTAAAATTGAGCAAAATGAAAAGATAGATATCCCTTGGACAAAACCCCGAGTTATCACCATGCTGGTGTTTATCTCAACCGCTTTATTATGGATATTCTCCAAAAAAATCAGTGTTGCCTTAGGGGGAATTGCCAAACTGGATGCCGTTATTGCTCTGGGAGCCGCCGTTGCTGTGGTGACACTCGGTTTGGTAAAATGGAGACAGGTCTCTAACAACACCGACTGGGGCGTATTAATGCTCTTTGGTGGTGGTATTGCCTTATCCAACATCCTAAAAGTATCCGGTGCGTCAAAGATATTAGGCGAGACCGTAGCTCAGGGCTTAGCAGACGCCCCTATCTTTATGGTCATGTTAATCGTTGCAGGATTTATTATCTTCTTAACAGAATTTGCCTCTAACACGGCCTCAGCTGCCCTGTTAGTGCCTGTTTTTGCCAGTATTGCTGAGAGCATGGGCATACCCAAAGAAGTCTTAGTAATGCTAATCGGTGTCGGTGCCTCTTGTGCCTTTATGCTTCCTGTTGCAACTCCACCAAATGCCATTGTCTTTGGTACTGGGTTAATCCAACAAAAGGAAATGCTAAGGGTTGGTATTGTGTTAAATATCATCTCTATGGCAGTCGTTGGCGTTTGGGCATATTTCTTTTTAATGTAAATTTTATAAATAGACGGTTTAAAGAGTTCATTAACTTCCGTTTTAGTTGTAAAATTCACCATAACAGTTGTACAACTATGATTGTATGGAGGCAAGGTATGTCTTGTCTCTAGGGCGTGTTTAGCACGCCCCATTCTATTTTTTATATGGAAAGTTGTTTTATGAAAAACGCAAACATACCGCTAGAGTTGCCCAGTTATATCGACCCTAATATCGACCTCAAAAGCATCCGTAATCAATGTCAAAACTTGGTTAAATCTCGTGCGAAGATCTCCGCGGGCGTTGCCATTATCCCTGTACCCTTCTTAGATGTTGTAATTGACGCAGGGCTATTATCCATGATATTACCCGAAATCACTGCTCGCTTTAAACTCATTGATAACCCCAATGACCTTGATAAATTAGCCAGCGAGGACGAGCGCAATCGTGAAATTAAAGACAGAATTTTTGAATTTGCTGGGTTAATTATGACCAGAGGTATGGTTAAAAAAAGTATTCAAGGCTTTGGCAGTCGTATATTAACCAAACAAATTGGTAAATATATCCCCTTTGGAGGTCAGCTTGTTTCAGCAGGCTTAGGCTATATGATTTTTAAAAAGGTGGCTTATGATCATATTGAAGAATGTTATCGGTTAGCATTGCGTATCCAACGCCAATCGTCTTAACACGCCCTAGATTCAAATATGATATAATCAACAAAAAGATAACTCACTGCTATTAATGACTAATATTAATTCATCTCCTTTAAAGCTTGCTGTTGTCGGGCACACCAACACAGGAAAGACCTCCATATTACGTACCCTGTTGCGTGATAAATATTTTGGGGAGGTCAAAAACGAAACAGCAACCACCCGCCATGTTGAGCGAGCCACCATCACCGATGTGAATAGCGGGGAAGATTTGCTTTACTTGTTCGACACACCAGGGTTAGAAGATGCTACGGGGGTGATGGATTGGTTAGAAGATAATACCTCCACTCGTAAAGACGGCATTGAACGCTTACAGCATTTTTTGGCTTATGACAACCATACTGCTAACACAGAATTTTATGACTTTTCTCAAGAACAAAAAGTCATTAAACAGGTCCTGCAAAGTGATGTGGCGATTTATGTCATTGATTCAAGAGAACCAGTTTTAAGCAAATATCGTGACGAATTGGCAATTTTGTCTTGGACAAGTATCCCCGTGATGCCTGTGTTTAATTTTATTAATCCCAATCTTAACACAAGCCAGCAACATCTTGATACAGCGCCAGTTAATCACATCAAAGACTGGCAAAATATGCTTGCCCGCAATAATTTGCACATTAGTACCCAGTTTGATTCAGTTGCTTTTGAATTTACAGATGAGATGCGTCTGTGGCAAAATCTTGCGACTATGCTCACAGGCAATAATCCCGAAAATAGTCAAATTCTATCTCACTTGATTCATTATCGACAAAATAACTGGCATGCCCTCTATGATGAGGCGACCATTATTATTGCTGACTTTTTATTAAATGTTGCCAGTTTTGTCAAAGAGATTGATGAAAAAGATGATCCCCTACCTGTACTAAGCACAATGCAAGAGTCCGTTCGTCAAGCCGAACGTCAAATGCAACAACAATTACTTGATTTATATAAATTTTATGACAGTGCTGTCTCCAGCACACCTTTAAACCTTAATGAATATCAACAAGATCCTTTTGATAGCGAAGTGCTAAAAAGCTATGGTATTCGCACCTCATCTGGATTAGCAACAGGGGCGTTAATCGGTGTTGGTGTTGATATGATGGCACTAGGAACTACCATGGGGTTAGGCACGGCGATAGGAGGGTTATTGGGGGGATTATTGCCAAATAGTCGTAATATTGTCGATATGGTAAAGGGTACAAAACGCCTATATATTGACCCTGCAACCATAACTTTATTAGCAACTAGAGCGTTAGCTTTGCTCTATAGTCTTCGTCATCGTGGTCATGCTAATACCACCAAAATCATCGAGCCAAAGCAACAAAGAAATATGGCGAGCAGGCACGATAAAGACCCAAACAAACAACAACAAGGTAAGCAACAACAAAACAGCCAAGAGCAAGCCGTTCAAAGTCCCTTTATGCCTTGGTCAATTGATAAGCTCCCTACCCTACTAAAAAAAGCACGCAACAGACAAGAATGGTCGTCTTTAAACGGTGGCAATGCACAACAAGCTCAGCTATTACGTAAAGATATGGCATGGAAATTAGCTCATCAAATCAGCAATGAGCATTAATTGTTAACACTGGCTATTTATTATGATTATTATGCGACTTCTCTCCTCGTTAAAACATGATGAATCAGAACGAGGAATCTATCAGCTTGGACATAAAATAATAAAAAGTGGACATACTTCCATTATTGTCTCCAGTGCAAAAAACGATAATGACTTAGTTAGACGACTTGAGCGTGATGGTAATATTTATTATCAGCTATCAATGGATAAAAAGTCATGGTGGTCATTATTACAAGTCATTCCACTGAGGCGATATATTGAAAAACATAACCCAGACATCATTCACGTACATTCTCGAACGCCGGCGTGGGTACTGTATTGGGCATTAAAAGGATTAAGAACTAAAAAACGCCCTAAAATTGTCTCTACCATCTACGGATTTTATCCCATCAACCATTATGGCAAAGCCATATTTCAAGCAGATGCTATCATTACTGTCTCTGATAGTGTGACACGATATTTAGTCGATAAGCTTGCACAACAATCACTAGAACATAAGCAAATTGTGCGCATCTATCGAGGGGTTGACACCCGTCGCTATACCTACCGTCATAACCCTTCTGTATTTTGGCTACGTAAAATATTTGCCGAATTTCCAGAACTAGAACATAAAAAATGGCTCGTATTTCCAACAGTGATTGGTAAGGAATACGGACAAGAATGGCTCATTGATGTCTTGGGCAATCTACAAGAGCAATTCCCCAATATTCATGTCATCATTATGGACGATGACAAGGACAGTGCCGACATTATTTATGAAGATTTTCGTCAACGTACCTTTGCTTTGGGCATTGACAATCGGATTACTTTTGTTGGTAGTAAGCGTAATGACATGCGAGAGTGGCTCTCTGCTGCAAACTTAGTGTTGGCTTTGGCCAATGAACCAGAATCCATTGGCATTCTTATTCTGCAAGCACTACACATGGGAACACCTGTTGTCGGTTGGGATAAGGCTGCTTATTCTGAGATTTTAAGCTGTTTATATCCGCAAGGGCTGATTAAACATAACAACGCATTATCGGTGTGTAAAGTGATTAGAAACCAACTTGAGATTGTTTCCCGCCCACCAATATCCAATCAATTTACCCTAAAACAAACCATTAATGAGACGTTGCAACTGTATCAGAGATTGTATGAGGGACAAGAAATTCCAAGTGAGTTTAAGCCAGTTGAGAGCAAAAAATCTCAAAAACATTTATCTTAGGTTAAAAATTCATTATAATGGCTGAAATTACGCACAAAACAAGCTTTTATTAAAGTCAAAGGAAACTATAACTCTAAAACGGACAGTCCTCCCCCTGACAAGGGGGAGTTAGAGGGGGTTAACAAAGTTAGTTACATAAAATAACTTATGAAGACCCCTCCTAACCTCCCCTTAACAGGGGAGGAACTATACGAGCCATTTATTAAATCCTGTTTTAAATTACGAAACTTTCTAAGTACGTAACTTCAGTTATAATAACTTACCCAAAGTAAAACATATAAGGCATACAATGACAAGTTCAACTGAATTAACCAAAGACAATAACGCAGCAGACAAAGCCGTTAAAACCAGCAAACGCACCCGCAAGAAACAACCCAAAACCTTTAAAGATGCTTATTATATCCTGCAAAAGAATGCTGAAGCATTACAACAGCAGGATGAAGCAGATATTGATAGCCTAATGACAAGAGTAGAAGAATCTATCACTGCCTACAAAGTTTGCCAACAACGATTGCAAGCAGTACAACAAGCCCTTGATGCAACCTTTGCTCAAGATGATAACTAATAAAAGACACTAAACAGTGCCATCGACCATAATCCCATAACTAAGCCTAGTGTTAAAAATTGAGCAGCAGATCCTACATCTTTGCCAATCTTTGCTAAAGGGTGTTTATCAGTAGAAGTGTGATCTATCGCCGCTTCTAGGCCGGTATTAAACAGCTCAACCACCATTGAGAAAACTGAAGCAAAAAACAAAATCATCTTGATCGTTATAGAAAAAGGACAAAACACCAATATCAACATCAAAGTGGTATGCATAAAAGTTAGCTGACGAAATGCCGCTTCATGACTAAAGGCTGCCTTTAATCCATCTATCGAAAACTTAGTAGCATTGACGACACGCCTTACCCCCGTTTTACCTTTTGCCTCACCTGCAAACCCGGTTAAATGTGGATTCTGCTTACTCATGGCTTATTCCTTTTCAATCACTTTTAAAAAATTATCACGATAATGCTTTAACTCACGGATAGAGTCTCGAATATCATCCAATGCTAAATGAGCTCCTTTTTTTTCAAAGCTATTTAAGATATCAGGTCGCCAACGATATGCTAACTCCTTAATGGAAGAAACATCTAAGTTACGGTAATGAAAGAATCGCTCCAGCTCTGGCATTTGTCGAGCTAAAAAACGACGATCTTGACAAATTGAATTGCCACACATAGGAGACTTACCAGCATCAACCCACTTTGATAAAAAAGCAATTGTCTCTTGCTCTGCTTGCTCAAGCGTGACTGTACTACGACGAATACGATCGATTAGCCCTGACTGTCCGTGTTGTTTGGTATTCCAATCATCCATTGCATTGAGCACAGTATCGGCAACTTTGATAGCAAAAACAGGACCCTCTGCAAGGATATTGAGATCATCATCCGTGACGATGGTAGCAATTTCGATAATCTCATCATTGACGGTATCTAGCCCTGTCATCTCTAAATCTATCCATACCAACCCTTTTTTACCTGTATGTTTGATTTTTGTTTTAGCATTTGCTAGGGTAGCAGAATCATTACTCATAAAATTCCTTAGATTTAAGTGTTTATTTAACTTCGCTCTATATTTTAACAAATTTTCACGTTAAACTATGACTTTATTTTAGTGGACATAAACCTATGGCGTTAATCCGGCAACGCAAGCTTAGTAAACAACAGCTACGTCGTATCAATAAACAACAAACCTCTATCTCATCCAATGAATCCGAATGGCTAGATGGTGTGGTCATCGCACACTACGGCAAACAGTTAGAGGTTCAGCTTACTCATATTCCTAATGACTTACCAGCTCATTTACTTAGCCCTCCAATAGTTGACAAAAATGAGCCCGAGCCTTTTTGGCAAGCCATTCAGCTCGGTGATATTTGGCGATGTCATACACGTACCAACCTACCAATGCTCGCCACTGGTGACCGTGTACGCTGGATAGCAGACCCAAACACAGGATTAGGACGGATTGAACGTCTGGAAGAACGCTCTTCACTAATTACCCGACCCGACCGCTATAATAAAATCAAGCCCGTGGTTGCTAATATCGATATTCTAGCAATTGTATTTGCCCCTCTACCCGTCCCCTCTGCCAATTTAATTGATCGTTATCTGTTGGTCGCTCACCATGCTAATGTCACGCCATTATTGGTGCTAAACAAAGCAGATATGTTAAATGACACACAATACGCACAGATACAAGCGCTATTAGAAAGTTATCAAAACCTAGGATATAACAGTGTATTGACTTGCGGACTTGATGATAATGATGAGATTAGTATATCAGCATTACAACAACAGATTCAGAATAAGTGGGTAGTGTTTGTCGGACAGTCTGGGGTCGGTAAAAGCAGTCTGATTAACCGGCTACTGCCCAATTCACAACAAAGCGTCAATATCATCTCTGAAAACTCACAATTAGGACAGCATACCACCACCACCAGCCGTCTGTTACCCTTTGTTGATGATGATGTCGTATTAACTCATGGTGGCATTGTCGATACCCCAGGTATTCGTGAGTATGGTATTTGGCACTTATCACCTGAGGATATCATCTCAGGATTTATTGAGCTTGCTCCATTAGCTGATCACTGTAAATTTCGTGACTGTAAACATACCCACAACACTAAGGGCTGTGCATTACGACAGGCGGTCGTAGAAGGCAAAGTGCTAGAAAGACGCGTGGAGAGTCTGGTGCAATTGCAAGCCGAAGCTGATACAAAAGATTATTAAAGCTGAGAAGTCTAGCTATACTAAGAAATGTTGAGGATTTAACTACGGATGTTAGGTTGCGAAAAAGGATTATCTTAAAGCAAGTATTTTAAAGCTATCAGAAAGGTGGTAAAACTTACTCTGTGGCACTATAGTCACCGAACTTGAAAACTGGTACACAACCGAAGGAAATAAAAGAATAGCGAATCAAAACAATCCAACCGCTTTTGTAGCGGTTCTTGTACTATATCCGTATTCTGAAGATATTTCTCTGAAATTATGACCTTGCTCTAGTTTGTTGAGTATCATTTGTCTGTAGTTTTTTGAGTATGCCATAGCTTACTATTATAGTCCTTTTCTTTTCAGTGATAATAACTAGCTATTCCTGATCTAACCAATTGAATCTGTTATTTTTCCAATACACAAAACCACCACCACATTGTTCAGAAAAGGCCAAATACATAGCGTCGTAATCTAAAGTTACCTCCGGAACAGGTTCCATATTAGAAAACATTTGACTGCCTCTATTTACTTTATAAAAATGTTCTGCCCTAGAAAAATCATCAGAAATATCTAAAAATTTATAATAGTTACTTTGTCCATTATTGAGGATAACGATTTTTACCTTGTTTGCTTTATCCTCTACTCTGATGACATCATCACTTACACCATCTCCAAAAATATCAGCTTGAAAATAAAAATTTTCATATTTACCTGCAACTTGATAATCTTCCAACCCTTTAAATTTTCTGATTTTCTTATTTATATCCTTCACAAATTCATCATGAGATACGACAAAACTATCAAAAATATACCCCTCTTCTTTTTTTTCTTCAATACCAACATCGGCTTCAGGGTTGAATACATAATACAAAAAAGGTTTTTCTATTTTTATTTTTAACCATTTTCCTACTAAATCTTGTTCTTTACCATCTGTATTATCCGTTAATATATGTTTATCAGTATAGCGATGTGTTGTGTATATCTTTTCACCGTAAGATGCTTTTTGTAATACATTGCTAGCCAAGCTAGGCCTATCACGTATATTCAAACCATTTTTAGCAATCACATAGTAAGTGTGTTCATGTGCAATAGGTTTAGACTGTGCTGTTAGATTAGAAGAGTCATCGCAAGCTACTAACAAAGTACCAAGCATCATTGTAATTAATACATGTGTTATTTTCATAGTACTTATCCATTAAAGAAAATAATACTAATTTTAGTTTCAGACATATAAGGAACTCTCATCGTATATTAGAATAATTATCAATTCCTAAAGCCACAAGCCTTTGCTAGAGGAGAATTAGTTTGTTTCATATCATAAATAACCCTTTTAGAAAAAGTAATATTTGATGCACCACGATTACCAATAAACACAAACGTACAAACTTTATCAAAGTTGTTACCATTAATGCTATTGTCAGAGTTAGTTGCAAACGACAAAACCATTCTTTTAACTTTTTTTCCTTCTCCTAGTGGTTGCTTACTTTCTTGCAGAGCATCGCACTTAGTAGGATTTAGATTGTGATGACAAGTGAGCCAATTCATAAAATGCTTTTCTACACTTTGAGAGTTATTAAAGTTATATGTCTTATTATTGAATCTATCTTGCAAGATATTTAATATACTGTTTCCTTGTTCACTTAATTGCTCACAACTCTCATCTTTACACCAATCATCAAGGGGATAAAAATTATTGTTTTTAAATTCTGTGATATCGCTAAGTTCATTAATAAACGCTTTTTTCCATGACAAACCCTTACCATAAGGTTTTTCCGGAACGTAAATTTTATTAGAGGTACCTGTTTTGGCAAGGACTACAATGTTATTACTGCCTCGTTTAAATGTAGGAACTCCTTTATCGCAAGAAAGGCCTTTGATTAGTGTTTTTGCTGTACCTCCTTCACTACAGATAACAGCTTTCATACCATCAATAACAACATCTGAAGCTGTTTTTGTGTCATTGTTATTAAAAGGCTTAGGGGTATCTTGATTTATACTATGTAGCTTCGCTTTTATATACTTTTTAGTAACAATAGAAGTAATATTTTCTGCTATACCGACTGTTGACCATCGAGAGTCTCCACCACCTCTTGCCCACTTAAAGGCAGATTCTGTATATTTTTGATTAAATACAGTATCAGGGTCAATAATCATACTTTTATTTGTATTAGGATAGGTAAAACTAAATTTATCAAAAAAGCGATAAGACGGATTCTCTGGTGTATATATCAACTCATGTTCTGTTAGATACTTATACCACTGTGGGTTTAATTCTGTTTCTTGAACACTTACATTATCACCCTCTTTAAATGTGCCTGCCCTTGTTTTTAGCCAACACTGTACATTTTTTCCATTAATACTTGTGATTCCTTTATCTTTGGTAATATCTATCTGTTTAGGGTCATTGGAAGTTACCTCATTACAATTTGCTTTTTTAGTTACAGTTTGTAGCCAACGTTTTTTAGCAGAGACATTATTAGACGGTTTTTCCATCTGATTTGTACTACCTAAATACAATAGAGTACTTGCATATACATTATCTGATTTGCTGATAAATCTTGTAAAATCAAATAGACCCGTATGTCCGTTGGTGTCATTATAAAACCCTTGATCAGCAACGCAACCTGTCTTTGAATCTATACTTTTATTATCAACCAATCTTCTACAGTCTGCAGGGTTAATTTTCATCTTTAAAGTAGCCAACTCTGGAATAGTTGATAATATTGCATGAGCGAAAATGGGTTTCACTATTGAGCCCGGATTGGTATTTTTAAAGTTATCAATAGTGGAAAAGTCATTTTCATAATCATAATCATTATCATTACTAACCATAGCAAGTATTTCACCATTCTGATTCATCAGCAGGGCTTTACCTCGTCCTGTTAATTTTTTCAGTTTAGCATTTGCCTCTTTATCTATGGTACTGGTAATTGTCGTGTTGTGTAAACTTTTAACCGGAAATGAATTTACTTGATATGCTAATCTTTCTACCTCAGTCTTCGGTTGAACAGCATTAGAGTTACACCAAAACTCAATCTTAGCACTCAGCCCTTGCACTTTGTAAACAAATCTCCTATCTTTATTCTCCGAACTATTATTGGTACAGTCAAAAATTTTAACGTTATTTTCATTCTTATTGATTTTATCAGTGATTTGAACTTGATGACGACCTGTAATCTTTTCGATAGTAAAAGCATCCTCATGCTTTTTTTCTTCAGTTGTTGCTTTAGCAATCTTTACTACTTTTACATTATCGTTTCTGTTATCACTCCGAATAGCCTTATTTATTAATGTTAGATCTTGTTTCTCATTATTTAAATCTGTTAAAGAAATCGCCTTCTGGGAATTGTTAAATCTAATATTTAATGTGACTAAATTATTATTGAGTATTCTATTACATCCTTGATCAGTATTTGCCTTTCTGTAACAAAGTTCATAGTTATTAGAGTGAGGAATATTTGGATCTTTTGTAATTAGGGCATATTTTTCTTTAACTACAATCTCTTCACCAAACCCTTTCCAAAAATTACTTTGAATATCTGTATTACAGCTATTATACTCATGATCACTTAACTCTACATTATTGTGACGAACTTTTACATAGGGACGAAAACATTTTACTTGATTTTTTCTAACAATACTAAATGGATTACTAACAAAATTAGCATCTACTAAAAACTTTTTTTGTAATTCTGAAGAATAAAGCATTGTTGGGTTTTCATATCTATCTGTGTCTTTTAAGAATGTTGATTCCTCTTGCCAAATATACACAATTGGTAATATTATAAACAATGAAACGCCCACCATAATAATCTTTTTTGACTTATTCATTCTAAGATCTCCTTATTCTGTGATTCATTCTGTTTACCTTTTTCATTAAAAAATAACAGAGCAATGACCAATAGAACAATTGAAGGGAATAAATCCTTTAAAAAACTATTAGATACTAAAAATGGAGGATTAATGCCTAGAGTAGGAAACACTCCTTGACTTTGAAGTGTTATCCATGTGGTTACTAAAGTAAGAGTTAATACATAAACTCTAACGAGAATATTCGTTTTTGGTAACCCAACGTACATGCTACAATAGCACAATAATATTATTAATAGACCAAAAACTCCATTGACCTTAATATAATAAAGTCCAATCGCATGTTCATAATCAATGCCACTCAAGGCTCCTTTCTCTTCAAACAAATAACGCTCAGCTAATTTGTCATCACCAAACCAAAAATTATCATTGTCTGGTATAGATGAAGCTTTTACTCTCTCCATACTTTCAATCTTAGCCATAGTACTAGGCCACAGCACACTATTATAGGGCTGACCAACTAACCAACCATATACCCTCATTCTAATATTCAACATATTTTTTGAGAAATCTTTTTGTGAATGTTTTCTTAACTCATTTACTAATTCAACCGTTTTTTCATGTTCGTTCTCCCATAATTTCTTCTCAATGTGAGCAGGCGATATCAGTGAGTCAATGACAGGAATCTCTATCATCTCAAATTGAGAATAGTTATCCTTTGATTTTGTAATTGTCTCAGTAGTGTAAGATAGTACCACTGATTTCAGTAATAAAAGCAAAAAGATCAATACGATACCCAATACACCACCTAACTGTAGAGATATCATCAATAGTTTATTGGGCTGTCCTCTATTGAAACCCTTACCTACAGATAACCAATATATAAGACCAAAAAGCCCACTAAGAACTAATAAAACAAATATCTTAACATGCCATGTATTAATACTTAACACACTGATAAGAATTGCCAATGCATAACATACTATAATAGAAAATATTTTAATATTAATCTTAATTGGATAAGTCTTTTGACAAATAATAAATACAGCAATACTAAACATCACAAGAAAAAGAACGGCTCCTTTTTCTAAATATAGATTAACTAATAATAGTGGCAGGTAAATGATAAAAAAGGCTAATAAAGCAAAAGAAAAAAACCGTGAAGAGGGTAACTTTTCTTCGTACTTATAAATGATATAAGCAAATAGTGCCATTAAAGCAGATAACACCGCATATACCTGTACAGAAATAATAGAAAAAATACAGGTGATAATAAACAACAAAGCTATACCAATTACTTTACTATTTTTAGAATTAACAATAATGTCAAAAAACTTTAATATATAACCATACAATACAGTTGCAATAAAAATTAAAGCAACAAAGATAACATTATGGATATAACTATTTCTCCAATTAAGCTTCAACTTACTTTCTGTTGCATATTTTATACTATTAGTGAGACCCTCAATATCAGATGTATTCCACCAATACCACAGTGCAAATAATAACGGCACAAGAATGACCATAAACAGATTTAGATTTTTCTTTTGCAAGCTTTTATTTCTTTCAATCATCACAGCAAAGAATAATGGGATTACCAATAACTCTGCTGCTGATAAAGGTATCCATGCCGAAACCCTAATATCATGAAGTGTTCGTGCCATGGTGATAAATAATCTGACAGTAAAAAGTCCGGATAATCCAATATACACCGAAAAAATACTTGTTCCAAAATAGTATAATAAAACAATACCTAACACCATGCTACAAAGCACAGCTGAAATAAATGCACTATAACCATCAAAAGCTAACTTTTCATGTTCTACAATTAGGTTATCTGACAATGGCTCAAAATCACACGCCGAACTAGAAGAACAAGTATATACGCTTGTATAGTTTGATGTGTTGTCATAGCCATTGACTGAGATATCTTGAGCACTTTTATCTAATGTAACGACTCCTGTCTTTTGGTTAATGCTTACGCCTTTCGGTGTATAAGTTAAAAACCAATTGTACTGTTTTGTTTTTTGGGCAACTAATGTACGTTGTACTTTGTTGATATCTACGTAATTAATTTCGAATTTTATCGTGTTTTTATTTGGAGTGATTTTATGTTTACTAACTTTTGGTTGTTCTTTATCTTTAGAAGGTGTCTCAATAATGTCAGTTTTCTCAACATATTTAGGACTTTTTTCTTTAGAGAAATTTAATAAAGAAGGTTTTGGAAGATTGCTAAAAATCTTTGATAATTTACTATCATTGGTCGGAACATCCACAATCTCCTGCGAACGAGCGACAATATTATTTTTATTATCTTTCGCAATAACGGTATAAGTACCCTCTTGTATTGAAGACTCATCATCTATCTCTATGTGGAATTTTTGTTTATCATTGGTTGACGATTCAAATTGGCTATTATCAGGCGTAATGACCATGATTTTAGAATTGGCTGGGGCAGTACCTTGAACAATCGCCTTACCATCAACGATATTAATATTTGATTTGATCTTTGAGCTTTCTTGTTTTGTTTGTATAACCTGAGTTACCGCTATTTTTTCTTTTTTTAGTTGCTCTATTTTTTCCCGAGTCAATGGGTAACTACTCATATCTATGGAGTAGTTACCATTAACATCAACATATGCAAAAAAGTCCTTGTTATTATCTCCATCAATGTCTATCCCCACTAGCGTATGTGGGCGGAATTTGCCTTTAACCTCCTTGCCATTAGATACTATCTCCATAGTTGGAGCTTTAAAAAAGCGAGTGTCTTCGGTTAATTCGACAAGCTCGGTATAGTCATTTTCTGTATTAGTATTGCTTGTACTATGCCGAAGTAGATAATTAGAACTACTGTTATTAACTTCACTCGAAATCAAAATACTCTTTTTTTTATCACTGATTGTGGCATACGAAGGTTCATATTTATATACCTTTTTAGTGTTGGTGTCTTTTACCGCCACTATATTTGCAACATATAACTCTCCTGTTTGATTTTTAACAAAACGATTGACTGAGCCAAAAGAAAAAAACAATAGTAGAAAACATAGTAGCAATGTTATAAAGCCATAACTACCACCCTTGTGTTTATTTTGATTGTTTTCCATATCTGCTTTTCTCGACATACAGTTACCCTAATTTTAGTTGTGATAGCCAATACTAATTATTTGACCGCATTAATTCTGTTAGTAATATCCACTAACTCAATCTCTTCGTCAGCTAGTAATTGTTCTATCCCTTGTTTAATTTTAGTTAGTTCGGATACTCTACTATCTGTTTTCTTATTAAGACTTGTTTCAATATTTTTCAGCTTTTCATCATTCTCTTTTAGGCTCTTATTAATGTTTTCAATACCTTTATGGTCAGCCTTTAGTTTCTTTTGATAGTCATCATACTGACGAACTTTCTCTTGTAAGAGTTTTGTATAAACTAACCAACAAAAGATAATAGCCATAAACAAGAAAAATGCTACCACCGCGATAATATAATTCCTTCCGGAATCTGATAGTACGGATGTATCCTGTTCACATTTTTTAGATTGGAAACACGCCAACTTATCTGCGTCAGTTAATTGGTTAAATAAGGCCTCTGTACCTTGAGCAGAGACAGAGCTTACAATGTTCATACCTTCGAAGTTGCCTGTACAGACCTCTTTTTTGGTATCGCTAGAGAATACACCCTTATCAAGATATAACTCACACATGTCACTGCTATGATCTAATTCTTGATTATAAAACCGTAAACTTACATTTACACCATTACCTAAGATACTATCCATTAGCTGAGTTTCTTTACGTAAGTTTTGGGATACACCAATATAACTCAATAAGTCAGGGTCATTCTGATTGATATGCTTATAAACCACTTGAATTTTTTTAATCAAATTATTTTTGATATCATCACTACCATTCAGAGCATTAGAAAAATATTTCATTTTTAATGCTAATAACAACCTAGTGAATTTCTCACATTTAGGAATTTCTGTCTTGTTATCCTCAGTTAGTGTCCATTCATTCGATTTTGCTTCTTCCATTTTTATTTTAAATTCATCTACCGATTGAATGCCCATTAGGTCACTGATGCCTTTTGTAAATGCTTTATTACTTATTGATTTATTGTCTCTAATACCTTTTATGTAAGAATTGTATTTTTTACCACGTGGATTAATTTCTTCTTCTCCACTTTTATTTTTTGTCATATAAAACAAACCTTGACAGGTTCCTGCTCTAGGTTCACTTGAATTATTAACAATATTCGGTATTTCATCTGTTGTTTTAAGACTATCTCTAAAAAAGATCCCTAATAACCGATATTTATCATTTGGAGACATTTTCTTATAATTTGGAACACCATTACCCTGATCATCTACATATTGAAATAAAATAGGATCGTTTTGACTAGCAATGGGTTTATATATTGCTTGTTGATTATCGTTCCATATTAAGAATACCGAAATCACCATAAATGCCAAAAACGGAGAGAGAAGCAAACACAACCATTTAAACTTCCAACCCAACTCTGAATTAAAGTTATGTTCTAAATTGAGTTCACCAAATTTAAATTTTAGATTGATAAACTTATCTAGTTTTTTATTTTTTTCCTCTAATGTTTTTATATTTTCTTCAAAACCTTCCTTTTCGTCCAAAAGTCTCTTGTTATCATTCAAGATAGCTGTCTTTTGTTGCTGTAGTTCATCTAAGCTTAAGTCATCTAGGTCTGGTGTTTGGTTTGGCATAATAATGGTCTCATTGAGTAAAACGATAAGTTATTCACTGTATAGTAAAGGCACTGATGATAATGGTATAGACACAGTATCTTAACTCAAGTCTTTAATCTTGCTTATTGTCTCTAGCTCTTCTATATATCTCTGCATGTCGGTATCAAGCGTGTTATAATCAATCGTTGCATTATTGCTACTAGTATGGATTGCACTTTTACCACTTTGGATATTTAGCAACACGGTTTCTATCAGCTGAATTTTTTTCTTGTACATAGCAACTTTAGCCTTTAACTCTTCTTTTTGCTGTTCTAACTGAGGTAATATCAGTTTATCAATTGCAAAAGCTTCGTTGATAACTGTCCTTAATTCCTCTACAGATTTTAAATAATCTCCTGCTCTAAAGCCCATTTGCAAAATATCTTTGATATTCTGAATTTCAAAAAGAAGGGGTTCATAATCTTCATCTGGATTTCTTGATTTTTCTTTTATTATTTTGTCTTTTGCCTCGTTAAGTTTTCTATGTAAGAAAGTATCGATTGGATATAATAATACAATCCATTTATATTTAAATATTTGACCCCCTACCGTCTCATTCTCTAACACATTATTCAATTTAAAATTATAGTCGGGATTGTTTTGATAACTATAACTATGGCGATCCTCAGGGTTAAAGTTAGCATTAGCCTTTTGCCCGTTCACAGCTGTTGTTCCATGTACAAGATCTAGATAAATGTCCATCAAACTTAAAACGTTTTGCCCTAAATCTTGACTAATTCCCTCAAATTTCTGAAGAGTTTGCGTCTTATCAGCTATCACTTCTGGCATAAAATTACTGCTATCTACATGATAATAAGGATTATCATCATTTCTATCATGTAAAGAACATAACTCATCCACATGGTTAATGATAAAAGTAACCTTACCATCTTTATCATAGTCATGCATAATATTGGAAATAGCAGTCGCACATATATTTACCGTTATAGCAGGGGAATATAAATGCCGATTATTTCTGTTGTCTTTGGTTGGTAGCATGATATATATATGACTAGAGTTCTTTAATAGTTTTTCAAAATACACTTCATTATTATCATATCCGAGCGTATCATATTCATTTTGGGGAGATTTACTGATATCATCAAGGATCGCACCACAACCTTTTTTAATGAGCCAACACCTAAAATCTTCCCCCGATACATCAACTAGATTGATTGCATTGTTATTAGTATCGCGGACATTAGGAATTGGATTAAATTCTCCCATATCGGTCTGATCAAGATCAAGATTATGTCCTGCAACATACCCTCCATGCCACGTTTGTAAAATCATCTCTAAACCGCTAGATTTACCAATGCTAGAAACCCCTATAATCACTGAATAACAAGGATTATCTTTTAAGTAATCATCAACTTCAGATAATGGGCGACAATACTTCTTTTGTTTTTCATTGGTAGGATTTACTTTTTGTTTGTGGTTAGGCTCATCTTTTTTGTTACTAGAGTTTTTTTCATTATCAGCATCACACTCTCCACCCTCATCATGAGTCACATTCGTTACTGATGGTTTCGGAGGTTGAAATGACGTTCGATTAAAGTCATTCTTCTCATCTTCACTCGGCTTCTCAACTTCTTCTTGTCTTATTTCTTGAGGAGCTGTCATTAATGGTGCTACATCTAACTCCTGATTTTTATCAGCACTATCTACTTCCTCATCACTTGCGTCTTCATCACTTGCGTTTTCATTATCTGTATTGGTTGTTGTTAGGTTATTATTGGCTTTAAAAACAACAAGAGTTGATTCTTCTTCATCTGGTTCTTCTTTATTTAATTCCTCTTTATCTGACTCATCTTTGTCATCTGACTCATCTTTGTCGAGTTCTTCTCTATAATACGGTTGTGGCAGATTTTTACTCTTTGTCTCAAGGATTGCCATGCGTTCTTCTTCTTGCACAAACATGCCTGCATTACTTAGAATTTTTACTATATGCCCTTCATCTGGAGATAACACAGACTCATCTACATCATTGACGCGTATTGTTGCCAATAGATCATCTTTACTAACCTCATCACCTTCTTTAACATGCCATGAATGTAAGAATCCTGTTTTTATATCATCTGGAAACTTTGGTGCTCTAATATCAACCATAATAACAATCCTAATTTGCTAACAACGTAATTTTTCTACTATCGACAGTGCTATTTATTTATGCCACAATTTTTTTATTTCACGACAAGAAGAGATACAAACAAGCATCTTAATGATAACATCATTCTCATCAATAAAATCATACTTATTTTGGTTATTCCAACAGATGACAAAGCTTAATGCTAGGTTATGATTGATTTCATAGTCATTTATACCACCCTCCATATAACTGTACTGAACAAATAACTGGAGCAACCAATAAGAAAAGTGAATTTGTTGATCTTCATGAAATGAATAAAATCTTTCATTTTGATAGACTCTATCCACAAAAATCTCAAAGGCTTTGGGATTTTTTTCACTAAGATGTTGACAAAATTCTATCCCTGCTTTTAGTAAATCGTGTCTAGTCTTTTGTATCTCTGTATTTGCAGAATCTTGAAAAATGTACCATTGAAACTTGTTGGCATTATTCATGATATGCCGTAATACAAGCACCAAATCTTCTGACCATATCCGCTGATCTGGGTAAAAACAACAAAAGCTGGTGTTTAACTCAGTCTCTTCTGATAAAATACTCTTTAAATCCAACAAGGAAAATTGACTAATTAACCTATCTAGTATTGATGGCAGACGGTTTTCTGATAGCTTCTGCGTATAGCCATAAATCTGGGCAGAAACGTCATACATAGAATAGCGAAGATGACTACCACCTCGCTTAGGAGATAACAGCTCCTGACACCTGACTAGCCATATCTTTGAGTGCCATGTCAGTAACATGGTTTTGTCATCATCGCCTTTGTTAGGTCTATGAAACTTTCCTTCATTATGCAATTTTGCTGTTTTATTTAATCCCACGATCAAATCCGATAACAGCATCTTGTCTAAGGTGTTTTTTAAAGCCTCAGATATCGATAACAAGCCAAAGTTAGATTGGTTCTCTACCCCTGCAAAACCAATAACAAGTTCGGGCGTATCAACAATTAGACTATTCAATGAGTGCTTGATATTTATCATTTTTTAGGACTCACTCTTGATTTGTCAGGAGATTTTGTATTTTTCTAGTGTTAATAAATGAACTCGTATATGATGCTAATTGATTAAAACAGCCGTCTTTGTCATAAAAATTGACATTTTCTATATTTTCTATATTTTCTATATTTTTTAGATTTTTTAGATTTTTTAGATTTTCTGGACACACGCTAATACTAGGATTGGTTTTATAAATATCGTAAAATGGATTAAACCTTATAAAACCACTATTCTTATGGTTCGTATAATACTCTCTGAATTCTGTGCTGTCCATAATCGTCTTACACGCTAGTGGTTCTTTTTCACAGAATACTTTCCCATTCTTAATCTTGTCGTAACTCTGTAAGGCACCTTTTAGAGTCATAGTTTGAGGAGTCTGAGTTTGAGGAGTTTGAGTTTGAGGAGTTTGAGTTTGAGGAGTTTGAGTTTGAGGAGTCTGAGTTTGAGGAGTCTGAGTTTGAGGAGTCTGAGTTTGAGGAGTCTGAGTTTGAGGAGTCTGAGTTTGAGGAGTCTGAGTTTGAGGAGTTTGAGTTTGAGGAGTTTGAGTTTGTTTAACCACCTTATATAAAATGACACAATTTAATACGAATAATACGAATAACATCAACAATGCTAAGATCTTAACTATTTGCCACTCTTTAAAGAATTTATCAGCTTTTTCCGTATCTTCCGTATCTTCACCTATCTTTTGATTACATGTATCAACTTTTTCTCCTATCTCTTTTAGAGAATGCAATACCTGATCGTCTGTCTTACCATGAAGATTCTCAACAACAGCATTAGCGATATCGTCAATGACTTCTTTATCTAATGCCGGTGGTTTTTCTTGCTCTAAAAAATCAGATTGCGGGTTTAATGATAAGTCAGATTGTGGGCTGTTTAATGATAAAGCAGACTCAGGCTGTTGATTTAATGATGGGGTTATCGTTATTTCATCACTACGTGCAGATACCTCTGCTATTATTTTGTTTACTAACGAACGGATTAGAGTTTCACTCTCTGAAGTTGAAGTGTTTATTGTATTTTTTGTTGCTTGCTGTATTGCTTGATGTATTTGTGTCTCTAGTTTTTCTGTCAGTTCTTCTTCGATGTTAAGAGAACTTAGAATTTTTGCTTTCGGTGCTACTATATTGTAGTTTATCGTGCTAAGTCTATCTTTTATTTCTGTGGTCAAATTTTCAGTGAATTGATCAAGTTGCCCTCTGACTTCAGTACTGAGATTTTCTGATATTTTACTTTGTTTGCTTTCAAGCTCATTATATTTACTCTCAAGCTTATTATGTTTACCTTGAAGATTGTTATTTTTTTGATCTAAATTTTTAGCGATTTCTTTAGTTTCATCTTTAATAAACGTATCAAGTTGGTTAAAGACATCACTGACCTGATCCTTTACTTTTGTCTCTAATAGTTTTGGTACGTCATCGATTGTTGTTTGGATTTTCTTAATTTCGTTAAGTACAGACACCAACTGAGTACTTGATAATTGATTTAAATCCTTACGAATGTCGCCTATAGCCTGTACACTCTCTTGACTTAGTTCAACTTTATACTCAACTGGAAGCGCCTTTAGCTCGTCATTATCTGATAATTTTTTTAAAATAACATTTTTGATGTTTTCAACATCGTTATCACTTAAACTCATATTTATTACTCCCTTAAAGACATATTTTACAGAAATGCTTTAATACTACATTACCTTGCAATATAAATCAAGACATAGTAGTATCTTCAAAATATATTCATCAACTAGGGCGTGTTGAGGATTCAAACGTGGAACTGTCAAAAGCTATTTTTTAGACAGTACGCAGGAAAATTTTTGATATTTAGTCATTCTAAATGATAAAATTTTACACAGTAATGGCAAAAAATAGCTTTGACTCTTCGAGCTGATAGCAAA